>Ga0116176_10000010_pt1 | contig 156291 bp, 143 predicted proteins | sample AD_STIC08_MetaG_FD_89803 | JGI IMG/M metagenome (GOLD analysis project Ga0116176, IMG submission 89803) | Active sludge microbial communities of municipal wastewater-treating anaerobic digesters from USA - AD_STIC08_MetaG | ecosystem: Engineered > Bioreactor > Anaerobic > Digestate | place...
CACTTCATCAATTCATCCACATCAATTGCCAATGCTCCAGGAGGAACAACTGGAAATGTATTGCAATGGAATGGCACACGATGGGTATCTGTATCTACATCATCTTTGGGCTTTGTATCTTCTTTGTGGGAGAAAGATGGTAGTACTATTTACTATTTAAATGGAAGAGTAGGGATTGGAACCTCTGAACCGGAAGCTCTTTTCCATGTTGATGGAGGGTATTCTATTTCACCTGAAGAATATACAGTAATTATTAAAGGAACAGAAGGAGGTACTTCATTCTTAGGGGGCTCAGTAGGAGGAGGAATATTGTTAGAGGCAGGAAAGGGCGCCGATGGTAGTTTTCCTTTAAATACCCCAAGACCAGGGGGAAGTATAGTTATAAAAGGAGGGGAAGGTGGATATGAAAGTTTAGGAGGAGCTCCAGGGGGTGATGTTTATATTGATGGTGGAGAGCCTGGTTATAAAAATAAAAAAGGAAACATATACATGGAAGGATATCGAGTTCTTATAAACTCTAGTGTTGGTGGAAATGTTGGAATAGGCACCTTAACTCCCACCGAAAAATTAACAGTAGAAGGGAAGATAGTAGGATCTAATTTCTCAGCTCTTACTTTTTCTACCTCAACATTCCCAACAGTTTCAATTACCAAATTACTTTATGATGGAACAGGAAAAGGAGGATCTAATGGTCAAATACTACAATCAACCGGTACAGGAATTAAATGGATAGATTACACTCCAAATCCATGGACGGTTTCAGGTTCAGATATTTATTATGATGGAGGAGTAAGCATAAATGGTACTCTAGCAGTTAATACTCAAACTGCGACCCCTGGAATGCTGTCTATATTTAGACTGCATAATAACAGAAGCGGTGCAGATTCAGGAACCGGCATCTTATTAAGTGCTCTTAATAATAGTAACGCTTTAACTAATTATGCGGGTATTTCGGGAGCTATAGTTGGAGATTTCAGCGGATTTGAGAATGGGAAACTTAATTTGAGAGTTATGTCAGTAGGGACTTTAAGAGACATAATGACTCTTTACGGAGATTCTATTCAAACATTCCCTTCAATTCTCGAATTAACTTCGACTAAAACAGGGAATAGGAGTTCTTATATTGATTTTCATGGAGATGATACTTATACAGATTTTGCCTTACGTGTTGGAAGAGAAAATACAGGAGCAAATGCAAGTTCTGTAATAACTCATAGAGGAACAGGTAAGTTGATATTAACAACTGCAGATGCGGCTACATTAGCGCTTTGGACTAATAATACTGAACGTTTCTATATAGATAGTAGCGGTAAAATATTTGCAATGAATCTTTCTGGTAAGAGTGGAGCAGATTACACTCTTTGTATAGATCCTACTACCAAAGAGATCACTTGGTACAACGGATCTTGTACATCTTCTTCTTTGAGATTTAAGGAAGACATAGAAGATATCAGCTATGGATTGGATGCTATTATGAATTTGAGGCCAGTTTCGTTTTACTTTAATAGGCAAGAACGACCAGATGGTGATAAGCGTTATTTGGGCTTTATAGCAGAAGAAGTGTTAGGAGTTTTACCAGAAGTAGTTACTTACGATTCTCAGGGATTGCCAGCAGGAGTGGAATATTCAGAAATAACTCCTGTGCTAGCGCGCGCAATTCAAGAGCTCAATATTAATCTCATGACACTAGCATCAACTACGGCTTCAACAACTCAAAGAAGTGAAGCTTTTGCGAACAGTTTCTTTAGAAATATGTTTAATAAAATGATAGCTTGGTTTGCAGATGTAACAAATGAAATAGGTGACTTTTTCGCCAATAGGGTGCGCACACAACAACTGTGTATAGGGGAAGAAGGTAATGAAACTTGTATAACTAAATCTCAATTAGATGAATTACTTTTGTTGGAAGGTATTAATAATTCAACGGGGAGCATTTCAACAGGGAGTACTTCTACAGAAGAGGAAATTATAGAGGAAGAAAGTATAGAAGACGGAGATATGGATCCTGAGGATACAGTAGAAGAAGATAACGAAAATCAAGAAGAAAACAGTGAACCTATTCAGCAGGAGGAAGAGGGTGGTGAGTGAATATCTATGGTTTAATGGTTTAAAAAGAATTTTATTTTGTTAGTTTTTTTGATATTATTTAGAGTATGAATAGGGCATTTAAAATAATAGTAACTTTGTTTATTCTTTTTATAATAACTCTCGGTGGAGCAGTGTATTTTTTTGTTCAATATCGTAAAGTTCAAACTTTAAATAACTCAAATTCGCTATCTACTGAGGAAGAAGTAATGCACGTAGTTGGTTTAGTGTCTAAGCATGTAGTCCTTCCAAAAGATGAAATTCCGTCTATAGCCATAGTAGATAATGTAGAAGAATTAAAGAATTTGGCTTTTTTTGAAAATGCGAAAAACGGGTTTAAAGTGCTGGTTTACCGGCAATCAGGGTTGGCTGTTATGTATGATCCTGAAAGTGATCTAGTTGTAAATATGGCTAAAATAGAAAAAGAAAGTTTTATAGAAGAAGAAGGGGTGCAAGAACTACATGAAGAAGATAAGATGTTGGAATAATTTTATAAATTTTTAGAATAAAGTGTAAGTTTATATTAAAAATAGTATAATAGAATTACCGTGTTAGTGCGGTTAAATATATTTTTATGGAAACACAAATTAATAAACAAGACATGTCAGTCAAAGAGCCTGCAAAAAAGGGTAAGGGTAAATTTATTTTAATATTTGTAATTATTTTGGTGTTACTTGGGATAGGAATTGGACGCTTGGCATTAACACCAAAAGAAGGATCTCCTGAATCTATATCTAAAGAAGTTGAAAAGGTTGTTAAGGAGGTTTCTAAAGTGATGGTACTTCCAAAAGGAGAGGAGCCAACTGTAGGAACGATTACCGATCCTTCAGCTTTTGAGGGTCAAGCTTTTTTTGAAGGAGCTGTTAAAGGAGACAAGATTTTAGTGTACCCGAACAAAGGAATGATCATCTTGTATAGCTCTTCTCAAGGGAAAATTCTAGGTGTTGCTCCGTTATCTCTTGGGGTAGCTGAAAATGCCACAGCACCTGTTCCAAAATCTGTTGCGAATGAAAAAACTACAGGAACCGATTCTGAGGAATAAATACATTTTTATGTCGCGGTATTACTACAGCGGCATAGCTTTTCTCGTTTTTGCGTGCGCCGTATTTGCGGTGCACGCTGATGAGTATGTGGGCACATCTTTGAAAATACTTGACCCAGTAATAGTGCCTGCATCTGGGTATAGCACGTCTACAGATTTTTCACTGTGGAGCACAGTTGCTCAGGTGTCGATAGGAACAAGCTCATCTTCAGGATTTAACGTGCGTTCAGGGTTTGAATATTTTCCATTTGTTACAACGCCGGTGCTTTCTGCAGTTGCATTTTCTAGTACTCAGGTTGATTTGTCCTGGACAGCTTCACAAGGTTTTTTGGGGTGGGAAGTGTCAGGATATAGGATAGGGCATTCAACTTCAGCGGGTGGTCCATATACTTACACGCAAGTTGGCAATGTGCTTACAACAAGTGTATCTGGACTTTCAGAGAACACAAAATACTACTTTGTTGTAACAGCACAAGATGCTTTTGGAAAAACTATCGCAACATCTTCCCAGGTTTTTGCAAAGACACCTTCAGGAGGTGTAGGAGGGAAAGAAGGTGGAGGAGTTTCCAGACAAAGAGGAGTTGAAGTTTTTGGATATGCAGCCGCCAGAGGAACGGTACATATTTTGCGAGATGGGAATAGAGTTGCAACTGTTCCGGTTACAAATAGTGGTTTTTTCCGAATAGTACTTTCCGATTTTTCTGTGGGTTCGTATCAGTTAACTATGTATTCTGTTGATGAAGAAGGTATACGGTCTGGATTGCTCTCACTACCTATAACAATAACGTCCGAGTCCTCGCTTGCGCAATTGTCGGGAGTATTTCTACCCCCAACGATACAGTTTAAATCTTCAGACGAATATGTTTCTGTAGAGGGGAACACAGTCCCAGGAGCTTCTGTAGGTATTGTTGTTCTTGATCGTGGGGAGATGGTATTGATGAAGACAGTAACTGCCAACGCGCTTGGTGCTTATAATGCTATATTCCCGCGAGAGTTTATAGAAAAGGAAGAACGAGTTATAAAATCCATCGCTTCGTTTGATGGAAGGCAGAGCCCATTCGGTTTAGCTATAAGTTTTGTTGATACAGATACAAGCGAGCTTCGAGGAGATATAAACAAAGATGGGCGCATAAATCTTATTGATTTCTCTGTTCTTGCATATTGGTATAAACGCAGTAATCCTCCTAAACAGATGGATCTCAATGGAGATGGAGTTGTCACACTTACAGATCTATCGATACTTACATACTGGTGGACCGGTTAAAGAAACTCAACATATATGTTCTTGAATAATATTAAAAAAACTGAATTTCTAATATATGTTCGTTCTATCTTTCTGGGATTATCGTTTTTAAGTGCTTCTTTTGCGTACGCGGCAGTGCTCTCAGTTTCTCCTCAAGAAATTCCTCTTGGAGATGAAACGGTTTTCGAGATTCGTATTGACACCGAAGGAGAAGTCATAAATGCACTTGAAATGAATGTGGCAATTTCACCTGAGAATGTGTTGATTGTAGATGCATATGAAGGTCGATCCATAGTTAGTTTCTGGACGCAACCGGTGGAAGTAAAAGATAACTCAGTAATACTTTCGGGGATTATTCCAGGTGGATTTCAAGGAGAAGGTGTTGTTTTGACGCTTCGCATATCAGGTGTGAAGGAAGGAGAAACAAATGTAATTTTTTCAAATATTTCCGTGATGAAAAACGATGGAGAAGGAAGCTTAGTTACGGCACATCTTGCAAACACGATGCTTATAGTCTCAAAAGATGTGACTCATACTTTACTACTTCCTGATACAATTCCTCCTGAGCCGTTTACTGTTGCGGTGATACGTGATGAGTCGGTAGAGAGAGGGTCATACGTTGCTGTTTTTGCTACGCAAGACAAACAAACTGGAATTGCGCACTACGAGATACAGGAAACACAATCACGTACACCAGAAGATGGCGCTTGGATGCCAGCAATAAGCCCGTATGTTCTTCAGGATCAATCGTTAGGGCAGCGTATTTTTGTACGGGCAATCGATCGTGCGGGTAATATAACGATTTCAGAGTATTCGGGCGATGATAGTACAAGTTTGCTTTCAGGTGCACTATATCTAATACTTATAGTACTAGCAGTACTGGTATTACTTTTTCTATATGTGCGAAATGTGTATCGTAAAAAAATTAGAGCCTCACAAGCATTATAGAGATAGTTTTGGGGTTTGGTTGTCAATTATTGCATGGCTGTTTTTTTCAGCGCCTGTTTATTCAGCGACGCTTTCTCTAAACCCAAGCACAGGTTCATATGTAGTAGGGTCTTCTGTTGCGCTTGAAGTGATAGTTGATACTGAAGGGGAAACTATAAATGCCGTGTCAGGATCGCTAGAGTATCCGACAGAATCTCTAAGACCAACTTCTATACGAACAAGTGATTCAGTGATAAATTTATGGATTCAACAACCTTCTATATCTAAAATTTCTAATACAGTATTTTTTGAAGGGCTTATTCTTAATCCTGGATTTTCAGGTAAAGGAAAAGTGGCTACTATTTATTTTGAAGTAATAGGACCTGGGATTTCAAAAGTTTCATTTTCCTCGGGGCTTACTCTTGCAAATGATGGTTTTGGCACCAATGTGTTATCTCGTCTCTTACCAGCACAGTTTCAATTTATAGGATCTGCAGGGGAGAAGATAGTACGTGGAGAAATTGAGGAATTACCGTTTGACCCCAATGAGCTCGTTACAGGAAGACTTCGACCTCCTGTTGTTACAAACTATACAGAAAGGCCAAAAACGATGAAGGATTTTTTTGTACAGGGCGTTACATATCCTAACGCCGAGGTAGATTTGTGGGTGCAGCACCCTATTGGGGAACCGGAACGAATTACTATTGCAACAGATGGCGCTGGTAATTTCTCATTCCGATATGATTCAAAGACAAACGTTATACCTCTTCTCCAGGCCTCTGCGCTGTCTAGTTTGAAGAGTAGTTTGAGAGGTATTCCGTATCGATTTTGGCTCTCCGCAGTTGTCAATGGAGTGGAAACACCTCCTACACAGGCGTTTGAGATGACAGTTGGAGGTATAGGCATTCCAGAGTTGCTTTTATTGATTATTATTCTTCTTATTCTTGGAGTTGTAGCACTTCTTATTTTTGTTATGTACTTATTGCGACGCATGTATGACCGAGATGAGCATTGTTCCGTTAGTTTTAAAAATAACTCTGAGTAAATTTGTTTATCGTTGAACTGTTGGTTTAAAATCTGGTATGATGGTGCTTTATGGAAGAGTTTCCTAAAAATGAGGCAAGTAAACGTGAAGAGGAAATACTGAAGAAGTGGAATTCTGCTGGTATTTTCAAGAAGACGCTAGAAAAACATTCTCCAAATGGTGAGTTTGTTTTTTACGAGGGCCCACCGACAGCTAATGGCCGTCCAGGAATTCATCACCTAATACCTCGCGTGTTTAAGGACGTAATTCCGCGATATAAAACGATGCGCGGTTTTCATGTGCGCAGAAAAGCTGGGTGGGATACTCATGGGTTGCCGGTGGAGATAGAGGTAGAAAAAAAACTTGGATTAACTTCAAAAAAACAAATAGAAGAATACGGTATAGCAGCGTTCAACGAGGAATGCAAGAAAAATGTATGGAATTATATTGACGAGTGGCATGCTTTTACTGAACGTATAGGATATTGGTTAGATTTAGATGATGCTTATATTACGTATTATCCATCATACATAGAGTCGCTTTGGCATATAATTGCTCAGACAAATAAGCAAGGGCTTCTTTACAAAGATTACAAAGTAGTACCGTGGTGTAGCGATGTGAGACGGGACTTTCGTCACATGAACTTGCTCTTGGTTATGAAGATGTAAAAGATATCTCGGTATACGTGAAATTTAAAGTAAAAGGTGAAGATAAGACATATTTTCTTGCTTGGACCACAACTCCATGGACGCTTCCAGGAAATGTTGCTCTTGCTGTTGGGGAACATACAGAATATGTGAAGGTTTCAAAGGACGGAGAATTTCTGTGGCTTGCAAAAGCTCGATTATCGGCACTTGAAGGTGAGTATGAAGTAGTAGAAGAAGTATTAGGTAATAAGCTTATAGGAAAAGTATACGAACCTCTGTATCCGTATACTTCGCAGTTGATTGCAGGAACTGAGAAGGAAAAGATGGTGAATGCATACAAAGTGTACTCAGCAGATTTTGTTACCATAGAAGATGGAACTGGTATTGTGCACACGGCGGTTATGTATGGTCAGGAGGACTTTGAACTCGGGCAGAAAGTTGGTTTACCGAAGCATCACCTTGTTGGTGAGGATGGACGGTTTATTGCGGGGACCGGTCAGTTTGCGGGAAGGTTTGTTCGCGATGAAGAAGTTGCTGTTGATGTGATAAAGGATTTACATGAGCGTGGTTTGTTGCTAAAAAAAGAGGCGATTACGCACACATATCCGCATTGTTGGCGATGTCATACAGCACTTATTTATTACGCTCGCAACTCGTGGTACATTCGCATGTCCTCATTGCGAGATAAAATGGTATCTGAGAATCAAAGAATTAACTGGATACCACAACATATTAAAGAAGGAAGGTTTGGTGAATGGTTACGCGAAGTAAAGGATTGGGCGATTTCACGTGACCGTTATTGGGGAACTCCGCTTCCGTTGTGGCAATGTGAGTGTGGACACACTGAGGTAGTAGGTTCTAAAGCGGATTTTAAAAAACATGTTAAAACTCGAGGCAATACGTTTTATTTTGTTAGGCATGGACAAGCAGATAACAATGTTAAAAACATCTGTGCTTCTGGTGTCAATGATCCATATCACCTTACACAGAAAGGGAAAGAACAGATAAAACGAGCTGGTCGCCGGCTTTCTGGAAAAGGTATACGGAAGATATTCGTTTCTCCATTTATAAGGACACGCGAGACAGCTGAAATACTTCGTGTTGAATTGGGTCTTTCTGAAAAAGATGTGATTGTAGATGAGCGCCTAACTGAAATACGGTACGGAGATATTGATGGAAAATCACAAGATGAGTTTGCCCGTTACCGTAATGAACACCTTAAGAAACTTTCAGATAAAATTCCAGGAGGAGAGAGTTTCGCAGATGTCCGTAGACGGCTAACGGAATTTATATATGAACAAGATGCGGCTCATGAGAATGAAGCTATTGCCTTTGTTACTCATGGAATTGGGCTTGAACTAGCTCCAGCTATTCTGGAAGGCGCTGATGATAAGTATGCAAGAGAACTAGTTGAACAGGAGACAAATCCAGGGGACGTAATTGAAGCAAAATTTATACCGCTACCACACAATCGAAATTTTGAGGTTGATTTACATAAACCTTACATTGATGAAATTCAACTCGTGTGCCCGTCTTGTGGAAAAGACATGAAGCGCACTTCTGAAGTTATCGATGTGTGGTTTGATTCTGGTGCAATGCCGTTTGCACAGGATCATTATCCGTTTGAAGGCGGAAAACGTTTCTGGCAAAAACAAAAAATAGCATATCCCGCAAATTACATTTCAGAGGCAGTGGATCAAACACGTGGGTGGTTTTACACCCTACACGCAATAGGAGCTCTTACTGGTCGCGGACGAGCATACGAAAACGTAATTTGTCTCGGACATATTTTAGATGCAAAGGGCAAAAAGATGAGTAAATCTTTAGGAAATACGGTAAATCCATGGGAAATGATAGCAAAATATGGAGTAGACGTTATAAGATTTTGGATGTATTCGGTTAATCAACCTGGAGATTCAAAAAACTTTGACGAGAAAACTGTAGATGAAGTTAACAAAAAAGTATTCAACATATTGCGAAATGTGATGACGTTCTATCAGATTTATGCTGATGACTCTCAGCCTGTAGAACGTCAATCATCATATGATGTTTACGAAGCAGATCATAATACTAAAGAGCTTGATCGTTGGATTATTACGCGTCTCAATGAGCTAGTGCGTAATGTAACAGATAGTCTAGAAGTTTACGATGTTTTTACACCAACTCGAGCAATTAAAGAATTCGCGAATGATCTTTCTACGTGGTACATTAGACGTTCACGAGATCGTTTTAAAGAAGGAGGTGAGGATGCACAATCTGCAAGTGCTACAACACGGTATGTGTTGTTTACACTTTCAAAGTTGTTGGCACCTTTTATTCCGTTTTTTGCTGAGGAGATGTATCAAGTATCTGGAGGATCTCTAGAGAGCGTGCATCTTGAAGAATGGCCGAAAGTGCAGGTATCTAAGAATGAAGAGGTGCTTCGTGATATGGAAGATGTTCGGACTGTTGTTTCTCGTGCGCTTGAAGCACGTATGGCTTCGGGTATTAAAGTACGACAACCGCTTTCTCGTTTGTTTCTAAATTCAACACACGCTACTTTGAGAAAAAACGAGGAATTGCAAAATCTTATTAAGGAAGAGATAAACGTAAAAGAGATTGTGTGGGATGACACTCTAGATTTAGATGTGTCACTAGATACAAACATAACTCCGGAATTACAAAAAGAAGGAGATATTCGAGAGCTTGTTCGTGCTATCCAGGATTTTAGAAAAGAATCGGGACTCACTCCTTCTGACTCACCAAATCTACGAGTTACAACGGACGAGCGTTATGTAAACCTTATTGAAGAATATAAGGATGAAATTGAGCGAGTAACAAAACTAAGGAATATCGAGGCGGTTGTAGGTAAAGCTAGCGAATATCCATATTTATTTGAGTTGCACTAACACGACTCATGTATAGCAAGACACACACGCGTGCAATCGTTTTGGGGCACAATGATTTGGGGGAAACTAGCCGAATGTATCGGTTGTTTACCGAAGACATGGGTGTCGTGTTTGCGAGATGCCAGTCATCGCGTAGTGTAATGTCTCGGCATCGGTATGGATTACAACTGTTTTCAGTAAGTGATGTTTCTTTGGTTCGCACTCGTGCTGGTTGGCGCGTTACTAATGTTTCGCCGATAGATTCTTTGTTAGCTCGGCATAAAAATAAATCACGAGAGCACGCACTAATTTTGCGCGTAATGTCTCTTGTGCGTCGTTTTGTTGTGGGAGAAGAAAAGGGAGGTGCGTTATTTAATGTTGTTTGGAATGGTCTATCTTTTCTTGATACTCATGAATTGCAACCGGAAACTTCAAGGTGGTTTGAGGCGTTGTTTGTTCTGAGGATTCTTAATGTTTTAGGATATGTTCGGCATGATGATCAGTATTCTTTGCATCTTTCTGAAATAAACACTTTTACAAAAGAGAGTGTAGAGTCGTTTGCGTCGATATATAAAGTTGCAATAGCAGAAATTAATCGAGCTATTGAGGCGTCGCAACTATAATCTAAGCTTAACCTTTAGTTATTATCTGCTTTTTTGATTTTGCATATAATCGATGACAAATTGGCTACAAAAAGTTACTATAAGAGAATGAAAACTGTTGTTATTACTGGAGTTGGCAAGGGAATTGGTAAGGCGCTTTCTGAAAAGTTTTTATCAGAAGGATGGTTTGTTATAGGTACAGTATATGACCCTGAAGAAGCACAAGAATCTAAATGCTCTAAAACCATACCGCTATATCTGTCTTCCTCTGATTCCGTTGTGCAGTGTATAAATGAGATTATAGGACTTGATACGAGGATAGATATCGTAATTAATAACGCGGGTTGTTTACTTGATAGAGATGAAACACGAGTTGTTATAGAGAAGTTACGAAAAACTCTTGAAGTTAACTTAATAGGCACGATTGATTTTACTGAACGATTACTTCCGCTAGTAAACAAAGGTGGACATATCGTAAACATTTCTTCAACGGCAGGATCTCTAGAACGAACTGGATTTCCAGGAGCAAGTAATTTCCCATTTTTACAGCCAAGTTATAAAATTTCAAAAGCAGCTCTTAATATGTACACAAGAACTCTTGCGCTTCGATTGCAAGAAGAAGAGATTTTTGTTTCATCTATACATCCAGGTTGGGTAAAGACAGATATGGGAAGTGAAGATGCAGATAGAACCCCAGAAGAAGCTTCAGAAGAAATTTTTAATTTTGCTATATCACCCAAAGACACAGGTGGTTTTTGGTCTGGAGAAAGCAGAGTACCTTGGTAGTTTTATTGAATTTAAGAATTAAGTTTATTTATGTTGAAAGTTATTATGGGGATTGGCTTGCCTGGAACAGGTAAAACTACAGCTTTAAAATCTTTTGCTGAAAAAAATTCTTATAATTATATTTGTCCAGATGATATACGTTTTGAATTATTAGGAGATGCTTCGGATCAAACAAAGAATAGAGAGGTGTGGCAGGAAGCTTATAAAAGGTTAGAGGGATTTTTAAAAAATGGTGAAACTGTAGTATTTGACGCTACATTTGTAAAAGATTTAGATAGAAAGAGATTTATAGAATTTGTTAGGGGATTAGGAGTAGAAAAAATACAAGGAATAGTTACCGAAGTTCCTTTGGATATAGCATACGAGCGCAATAGATCTAGAGAAAGAAAGGTGCCTGATTACGCTATGGAAAGAATGGCAAAATCTTTTAAAGAATTACCTCCAGAAATAAGCGAGGGATTTGATAGTTTATTTTATATTAACGAGTTTCAAGAATTAGTACGAGTTGAAGTAGAGAATGAGTTAGATGTTGCAAAAAAGGAATTTAAAATAAAATAAAAGAGTTTTTGTGGTATATTATGGTTATATATTGATTTATTATTTATAATTTTAATTAAGTTTTATGTTTAAACGTCGTCTTTTTGTTGGAGTCATCTTAGTGGTTTTAATCCTAGTAGGAGGTTTGCTATATAGTTCTAAGACATCTAAAACCAGCGATAATGCTGAATTAGAAAATGCTGAACAACAAGTTTTAGAGAGCACTTTAGCTATTTCTAAAAACTATCTTACTCTCCATCTTTTAACTGAAGAGGCTCTTACTAAACACGATCGTTATAATGACTATGAAGATTGGAAAGAAGATATTTCAGAAATAATCATCGCCTGGGGAGCTATTAATGAGCAAGCTACATATCTAGAAGGATTGGCAAAAGATTTTGCTAAAAAAGAAGCTAGATCTCAAAGTCTATCTAGACTAACAGAACGCCTAATTACTCCGGCTAGAGCTATGACAAGCGCTGAAATCACTGATATCTATGATAAAGCTCCTTATGGTAAGAAAATTCAGACCCTGGCCCAATTTTTGGGAACGGACGCAAAGCGAGCCCAATTAATATTAAATAGCGCACAAGACGATATACAACGTTCTGTTTGGGGTGAAGAAGGAGATGCCTATCAAAAAATGGAAAATACTGCCATAGTTGTCAAAGATGGTTGTAAAGTAGCTGGTTTTGTTGGTGGCGTAGTTTTATCCGGAGGAGCAGCTGGTTTTGCTGCCAGTGGAGTAGTGGCTAAAACAGCAGTTATAGTTGGCGGTGTTGATTTGGTTTTAGAGGTAGGTGAAGACGGAGCTAATATTGCTTTAGGAGACAACAATAAAGTAGCTCAAGTTATTGGTGAGGTAAGAAGTGTTACTGAACCAGTAGCAGGCATGTTAACTATCGTAAATATTCCCGGAAATCTGAGCACTGCAGCTGATAAATTGGGGGCGATTACTTTTGGAGCAGAACAAATAGTTTCTCTTGCTCAAGACGGTAAAGTGATCGGAATTAATCTAGTAGAAGCCGCTGAAAATGTAGCAGGTACTGTTAAATTACCTAATCAAGCCGTTTCTGTTGGCGGAGAAATTGTTTCTGGTAGTAAGGAAGAAGTTACTAATTGGGCTAAATCAGTAAAAGTAGTACCTAGCACTGCCTCAGTTTCCTCTGTCTTAGGTCTAGATAACATGGACTTAGAGAAAGTAACAAGTCAAATTATTGGCTGGTTAGCAGATCAAAAGCGAAAAGAAAAATCAGCCCAAGAGGAACAGATTAAAAAAGAGGAAAAACAGAAAGAAGAAAATAAACAAGTTAAAAATAAGAAAGAAGGTAGTTCTAAATCCAAAAGAGTCGCGATGCCTTATAGTGAGTATAAAGAGCTTGAAGAGGAAGATTTGTTAAAGAATATAGCCAATGTGACAAAATATTTAGGGGAACCAGATGTTAAAACTACTGAGAACGGTCGTCTTGTTTACGTTTATTATGACTTAGTTAAATACGAGAGCGGAAATTTTGGTAGTTTAAGGTTATCTTTTTATAGCGAGGAGGATTATAGGCGATTTATTGAGAATATAGGTGCCGATTGGGAAACTAATAAGGAAGATAATTGGGATGTATCAGGAGGTGGAATCACTGCTACAACCAATTTTAGAAGTGGCGATGAGTATAGGAAAATATATGGGGAATAGAAGTGCGGTAAAGTAACTAAAAATAATGGATTAGATTTTGTTGTTCCCATAATTCCTTGTGCATATTCGCTAGCTATAGGAATAGTATTTCACATGTCCCTCAAGCTTCGAATTGTTTCAATAGGATACTGAGTGAGCATAAGGCTTGATTCTTTTGTAATTTTAAAAATTTCTTTCAACTGAGACAATAGTCGTCAAAATCCGAACTTTTTTAAGAAAATTTAGATCTTGAATTTTGATAAATTTTTTTCCTATAAAATCTCTTCCGGATTTGGTACGGTCGCCGCGTGCGCTTCTGGCAACTCGAACACATAGATACCTTCGTCTGATTTGAAAAATTTTGCTTTCGGCAAATCAACACTTTCCGGTTTTTCCCTAAAGTCTTTTACGCCGTAATTATGATACTGCCCTGTAAGGTATTTTATTTTGCCGAAAGGTACGGTCGGAATTCGCTTTTTGATATTTTCGCCCATTGGATGATGTTCCGTTCCGTCAAACACTACGGGTTCAGTTTGAGCGTGCAAATTACCCGCAATTGCGAGCATTTTGCTGTCAGAAAGATTGGCGAGAATGTTTTTCGCCATATTTGCGTCTCGCTCGTCCCATTCTCCCGACTTGGTTTTTCCATCGAAAAATACCAGTGCTTCAAGCATGTTCTCGTCTTTCAATTTTTTGAGGAGTGCGAAGTGTTCCGCAGTAATTCGTCCGTCTGGACTATCCTGTATCGCGTCAAAGTCAAGATCTCCTGTTTCTAAAAATCTTTGTGTTTTCTCATGAAGTTCTGCATCCCATTCCAAAGCCAATTTTTTAAAGCCAAATTTTTTGAAAAGAGTGTAGATAATATCCACATTCTCTTTTACGCCGTGTATTTCACCGAGGATAAACAACTTCGCTTCATTCAATGAAGCGTTCAACTCGTATACACTTTTTTCGTCAAACTCCGTGTCTATTTCAGATATTTTAATACTTCGCGCTTGCTCGATAAAGGCAAGGCGGTTTTTCTCAATATTCCGATCTGTCTTTTTTGGTTGTTTAATTTCGGTCCTTTCTATATTCATAGTTATTCCAAAAACTTGTCGCTCGATACGCCGAGCGTTTGAGCGATTTTTCAATTTTGGCAGATAGAGATACGAACTGATTTGATAATGACTAATCTACAATCTGAACTTTGATTGAGTTACTAGTTACACCAGATTGTTCAACATAGATATCAAATTCTCCAGTAGTTGCAACTGTAGGAACAATAAAGTCGGCGTAGCCAATAGAGACTTTATATGCTTGAACCTCATATTCCTGTGCCTTACCTACTAGCTTGACGTAGACAGTCCCGTTGAAATTATTACCGTAAACTTTGGCGCGCTCATTCATATGCAGAATATTACGATCTTCTGTGGGCGCCCGCACGAAGCTTATCGTTGGTATTACGGGCAGTATTTCATGCACAACCACCTTTACAGGGTTGCTAGTGCCTTTTTCGTTAGAAACAGTCAAATCATATGTTCCACTTGGCAGATTAGGCGTTACTATCTTAAGAAGTTTACTTTTAGCTTGTTTAACTGTGGCTCTCACTTCTCCAAAATAGACTTTTGTCGTACTGATATAATTTCCAGCAAGGTTTGTGCCTTCAATATAAAGATTTTCACCCACATAAGCTTCAAAATCATCTGCGGCTTTAGCCCGAACCATAGTAATAATTGGATCTTCGGTAACAGTTCCTCTCATTCTCATAACTGTTACTTGTACGATGTTACTTCGAGTGCCATTACCCACAACATATAAATTATATATTCCGGGCGTTAGGGTATTTGGAGCATAGAAGTTTGTATTATAACCACTTGCATTGCTTTGAGCTTGGACTGTTGTTGAGCCGATATATACTAACGCATTTTCAGGAAGGTTTAATCCTATAATTCTTACCCTATCACCAGGATAGAATGAATTAGCAGGATTTGCAGGTGAACCGACGCCGGTAATAACTGGATCTTTTACTGTCCGGGGAACAGTTTTGAGTATCGGAGTGGTGTCTGGAGTAGTGTTATCATAAATACCACAATCACTTATCGAAGCGATTTTTGCTCGAGTAATTGGACCAACATATCCAGTTGGTGAAATGCCGTTATCACTCTGAAAATCTTTTGTAGCTTGGAAAGTAAGAGGCCCAAAATATCCAGTTGGTTCTGAGTTTAGATAACCTTGTAATTGAAGGAAATATTGCAATATGGACACCTCTCCATTAGTGAAGTTATCTAGTGACTGATAACCAAGATTGTTTTGGAGCGAAAGGCACTCCATCATTTGACCTTGAAGTTCGATGTCAGCAGAGGTCTGTGCGAAGACGGCTGTTGGTACTGCTACCGATAGAAGCAACGAGGCAATTACAATATATTTTTTCATAATGATTATTAACTAATAAATACTTATCATATTTTGCAACACTGGGTCTTGAAGGTCGACGCATGACGTCGGGTATGTGGGTCTCAAAACTAACAGGTTGTCGTGGCGGAGAGGGAGGGATTCGAACCCTCGGAGGGGTTACCCCCTCAACACCTTAGCAGGGTGCTGCATTCGACCGCTCTGCCACCTCTCCTTACGTTGCAATATAACATTTTTGACCCTCTTTTTCTATTCGTATGCGGTGTTATACTATACGTATTAAAAGGAAAGTATAACTATAGCTATTTAGTATGGAAGGCGAAACAACAAATGCGCAACCTTCAGCGCAATCCTCTGCAGGAGGAAAATGGGGGATTATTATTGTTATTGTAGTTTTATTAATCGGAGGTCTGTTCTTGTTTAATCGAAAAGATGGAGGAATGGGCGGTTCAGAAGGAAAACAAATGACAGGTTCGCTTTCGGATCTTCTCAAACGTGGAGGTGATTGGAAGTGTACGTGGAACGTAGATATAGAGGGCACTAAAAGTTCAGGAACGATTTATGTTTCTGGAAAAAAGTTTGCAAGCGTTGTAACCACAAATACCGGTATGGGAGAAATGACAGTGAACGGTATTAGTGATGGTGAGTATGTATACACTTGGGGCTCGGCAATGCCGGGTGGTGTAAAAATGAAGCTGGAGGAATCACAGATGGGAGATCCAGAAATTCCTGGTGTAGCAGATGCAAGTGGTGCAAATCAGTTAGGTGATAAGTATACATATAACTGTGATAGATGGAATGCAACTGCCTCAACTTTTGTACCACCATCAAATATAACTTTCACAGATTTATCTAAGATGATGGAGAGTATGCCTCAGATACCAGAGTTTCCGGAAATGCCTGAACTTCCACAGATGTAAATTAGTGAGCAACAGTAATACATAGGATACGACGCGCGCCCGCTTTTCGCAGGGCGCGCGTCGCTTCTCGTAGAGTGGCACCAGTTGTTACAACATCATCAATTATTAAAATGTTGTTCTCAAGTATTTTTGAATTGTTTTTCACAACAAAAGTTCCAGCAACATTACTTGTTCGTTCAAGTCTAGTTACTTGTTTTGTTTGACTTTCTCTTGCTTCAGTTCGAAGTAAGACATCCGTTGCTAGTGAAAAATGAGATTTATCTGCATGGCGCAAAAAACCTATCGCAATTTCTTCTGATTGATTGTATCCGCGCATACGTCGTTTGCGTTTTGTGAGGGGTATTGGTACTACAATCCATCGGGCATTGTTTATTAAGACGTTGGAAGAGAGGTCTTCTCCATAGAAATCCCAAAGTGTTTCTCCTAGTATATGGCATATTCTGGGTTCGTTTCGGTATTTTGCGAGATGAATTGCAGTTCGCACGAACGAATCACGAAATATAAATGGAGAAAGAGTTTTTGGTGAAGTGAATATTGTATCGTTATGCCGAGTTTGAGCGGTTTTTATGAAATCGGCTACAGAGCAATCTCGAATATGTTGCGCAATTGGAGATTCTGGGAAAAGAGTATGCAACAAAAATTGTAGTAACCGTTGTATGAATAACATCTGCGTCATAAACAACTAAGATGTTATACTGTAGTACATAAAATAGTTTTCAAATTTCATGTCGCTTCTAGATACTCTCAAACAATCCATCGGTAAATTGGCCCAGCCGAAGGCAAAAAGTGTACTTGGAATTGATATATCTTCTTCCACGATTAGATTAGTTCAGATTGGGCGTTCAAAAGGACGAGCAATTCTTGAAACGTACGGAGAACTTAATCTAGGTCCGTATGCTGGCATTGAAGGAGCCAGATCGACTAGTTTGTCTCCAGATAAGCTTTCTGACGCGCTAGTGGATCTTATGAAAGAAGCAAAAACCTCAACGATTGAGTGTGGTGTTGCAATACCTCTTTCTTCAAGTCTTATCAATATTGTTCAAATGCCAGACGTTGGAGAATCAAAACTCAAAGACATGGTTCCAATTGAGGTTCGTAAGTATATCCCTGTTTCCATTGATGAGGTTATGGTTGATTGGCGCATTGTTCCTCAAGTTGAGATGCAGACACGTGAAGATGTTGAAAGACCGAAAGAAGAATCAAAAGTAAAAAAAGTTGAAGTACTTACAGTCGCTATTCATAAAGAAACTATTGATAAATATACAGAAGTTATAAAGCGCGCTGGTTTGAGAGCAGGATTTTTCGAAGTGGAGGTTTTTTCAACAATTCGAGTCGCACTTGAAGAGGAATTTGCTCCTACTATGATTGTTGGACTTGGAGCAGGTACGACAAAGATATATATAGTTGATCGTAAGATTTTGCGCGAGTCACACATTATTAGTCGCGGTTCGCAAGAAATCACAGTAACTCTTACAAAAGGTTTGGGAGTTACTCTCCAGCAGGCAGAAGATATGAAAAAAAGATATGGGGTTATTCAGCAAGGAGTGGGTAGTGATGTAGGTCAGATATCTTCACTTGTTATTGATGCAATTTTTTCTGAGGCGCAACGCATTATGTTTGCTTATCAGAGAAAGTATTCACGAAACATCAATCGTGTAGTACTGACTGGAGGAGGATCTATTATGCCAGGACTTATTGATCGTGTTCGATCTATTTTACAAACCAATGTATCATTAGCGGAATCGTTTAATAAAGTAGAAACTCCTGCTTTTCTAAATGATGTGCTAAAACAGATAGGTCCTAGATTTGATGTTGCGATCGGAGCAGCACTAAGAAGGCTTGAAGAACTCGGATAGGATCGTTATTCACATATCATTTCGTTTTTAAGTATAATCTGTTCTATACTGTATTTGAATTGTATTTTCACTGATGTATGGCAGAACAATTTCATACTTCATTTATACCAAAGAAAAACTTAGATGGTCCTAGGCGTGATAACGTGACAGGGTCTGGGTTTGCGTTATTTGTCGGAATATTGGCAACAATCGTATCTGTTGCTCTTGTCGGTGGAGTTTATGCTTATGAGGCGTATCTTCAAAGTGCTATTGGGAGAAAAGAAGAACAACTTCGTCAGCAACGAGATGCTTTTGCGCCAGAGGTTATTCGTGATATGTCGCGTCTAAGCACAAAACTTTCTGTAGCAGATCGGTTGTTGCGTGATCATGTGGCTGTTTCGGAAATTTTTAATTTGTTACAGCAAGTGACTCTTAAAACGATACAATTCAATACATTTAACTTTGGTTCCGGACAGGATGGAGTACATGTGACTCTGCAGGGGCAAGGGTTGTCCTTTTCTTCAGTTGCATTGCAGGCGGATGAGTTTGCTAGAAATCCAAATTTTTCAGACACAATGTTCTCCAACTTTGCACTAGATAGTCGCGGTAACGTTACGTTTTCTGTATCAACGCTCGTTAATCCTAGGTTGATTTCGTATCGAGAGGTAGCTGGACAGCGCAGTTCTATAGTTGTAGAGCCATTAGAGAATCTAGAGCCAATACAAGTTGAGCCCATTACAGAAGAAGTATCAGAAGGAGTAGTGCAAGAAAGTGAAGTGCCAATAGATGCTGGTTATGATCAAACTTTTGAAGGGATATAATAAATAAACATGCGTTTCATTTCAGGTATCATACTCATAGTTGTATCAGTTGCTCTGTTTTTTGGGTTTACTAATCCTAAATATCAGAATACAAAACCTGTGCGTGATAAAGTCGCACAGCTTGATGAGGCACTTACAAAAGCAAAAGAGCTCACAGAGCTTCGTGATAAATTGACTGTGCAATACAATACATTTACTCCTGAAGAGATCAAAAAGCTCAACACAATGATTCCGGATTCAATTGATGCTGTACGTTTAATCATTGATGTGGATAGTATTGCAGATCGACACGGCTTATTTATTGCAAATGTGTCTGTAACAGGAAATGAGGAAGGGAAGGCTACGGGGCCCGATGGTCGTTCTTATGGAATAGCGAATATTTCGTTTAGTATTGCAACAACATACGAACAATTTAAATCGTTTCTTGCAGATGTAGAGCGAAGTATGCGCCTGCTGGATATTACAAGCATCTCGTTTGGTCAGCCAGATGCACTTGGACTCACTACCTATAGTGTACGAGCACAAACATACTGGCTTCGCTAAACATTTATGTTTCAGAAATATAAAAAACCAATCATTATTCTAGCTGCAATAATTGCGTTATTTGTTCTGTATTCAACGTTTTTAAAGAAGGAAGAGGAACCGGTAATAGGAGCTGTTTCATCTACGAAAGGATTATCGGCGGAAAACAGCGAGCTTATCATGCTACTGTCGGAACTCCGCTCAATTCATCTTGACCGTGATTTTTTCCGAAATGAAACATTTCTAACTCTTTTTGATTTTACTGTTAAGCTTATTCCAGAACCTGTGTCGAGACAGAATCCGTTTGCACCGATTGGCAGTGATGGTGATATCCCACAGACTCAGAACGATGATGTTATTGATGTTAGCGCGGCTTTTTAAACGTACGCGTATAATATGTCTTTTTTAGATGGACTTGTACAAAAGGGTGTTATTGATAGCGATGAGATTTCAGCGATTGAGAGAGAAGTAAAAGACACCGGCAGAACCATTGAAGAGGTGTTACGCCTTCGTGGAGTATCTCCCGCTGATATTTTGCAGGCTAAAGGTATTCACTATGGGATACCTACTCGATCGGTTACTGATCGTATTCCGTTTGAAGTACTTAACTATATTCCTGAGGAGTCAGCTCGTCATTACCGATTTGTTCCGCTTGGAGTTTCAGACGGTGTTCTTGATGTTGGTATTTTAGATCCTGATAACGTGGAGGCGCGCGATGCATTGCAATTTATTTCAACGAAAATGGACATGCCATTTAGGCTGTTTCTTATTTCACCCGATGATTTCGAGGAAATACTTAAGCAGTATCAAGGATTGACTGGGGAGGTCTCAAAGGCTCTCACGGATCTTGAAATGGAAATTTCTGCAGAAGAAGAAGAGCTTTCTCAAAAACTGAAAGATGCGCGAAGTGGAGGACAAGAGGAAGAGAATATTATGGAGGACGCTCCTGTAACTAAGATAGTTGCGACGATACTTAAACATGCTATTGAAGCCGGGGCTTCAGATATACACATTGAACCAACCTCAGAAGAAGTACGCGTTCGTTTCCGTGTTGATGGAGAGCTTTCAACCAACCTGACATTGCCACTTAAAGTGCACTCTGCTGTTGTGGCGCGCGTTAAAATTCTTTCAAACATGAGGTTGGATGAGAAGCGCAAACCACAGGATAACCGCTTTTCTGCACGCATTGGAGGTCAGAAAATAGACTTTCGTGTATCAACATTTCCCACATACTATGGTGAAAAAGTAGTGCTCCGCATTCTCGCTTCAGAAATAGGAGTACTTCCGTTGGACAAAATAGGTTTTTCAGAACGTCATCTAAAAATTATTCGTTCCGCTATTAAACGCCCTTATGGCATTATTCTCATTTCGGGTCCAACTGGTTCAGGAAAAACTACTACTCTGTATTCAATGCTTCAGGAAGTTGATCGCGAAACAAAAAATGTACTATCGCTTGAGGATCCAGTTGAATACAGCATTCGAGGAATGAATCAGGCCCAAATACGTCCTGAAATAGGGTTTACATTTGCTTCAGGTCTACGCACCACTTTGCGTCAAGATCCTGACATCATAATGGTCGGTGAGATTCGTGATAAAGAAACCGCCCAACTAGCAATTCAAGCAGCGCTTACAGGACATCTTGTGCTTTCAACCATACACACCAACAACGCAATAGGTGTCATTCCGCGACTTATCGATATAGGTGTGGACCCGTTTTTGATAGGGCCGACGTTGATTCTTTCATTAGCTCAACGTCTTGTTCGCCGTCTGTGTGACGGAGCAGGAAAAGAGATTCCGATTGAAGGCAGTTATAAGAAAATGGTTGATTCATTGTTTGAAGATTTACCAGAAAAGTTTCGCGCGGAAATTCCTAGGTCAAATGTTTTGTATGGTGCTCAACCTACCTCTGAGTGTCCTAACGGTACTCGTGGTCGTATGGCAGTATTTGAATTAGTTGAAATGACAAAAAAACTTGAGAATGTAGTTTTAACCAATCCTGTAGAACCAAGACTCGTTGAGATAGCACGTAAACAGGGCATGATTACTATGCAAGAAGATGCGATTATTAAATGCATGAAAGGTCTAATACCTTTTGAAGAGGTAAATACGCTAGGAGGATTGTACGATACTGTACAAGAAGAAGATGATGTAGTTCTGGATACTGGCGATGCTGGGGAAGAGCCACACAATAAAGAAATTGTGTTAGAATAATAATATGATTTTAAACACACAAGAGTACGAGAAAGAACTCAACGAGCTTCTCGACATAACAGTTAAACAAGGTGCTTCAGATTTGCATCTCTCAGTTGGATATCACCCAACAGTTCGTATTTCTGGTAGTCTAGTGCCGTTAGTAAAAAAAGAACCGCTTTCTCAGGGTGATGTGGAATCATTTATGAAGCTATTGGTGCGTCCCGATGTGCGTGAGATTTTTTTGCGCGACAAAGAAATTGATTTTTCATATAGCTTTAATAATGATCAGGCGCGTTTTCGAGGAAATTGTTCATATTCTCGTGGAAATATCAGTATTGTACTTAGATTTATCCCCCGTACTATTCGCACACTAGAAGAACTTCAATTGCCAACAATACTTGCAGATTTTGCGCGCCGTGAGCAGGGTTTTTTCCTAGTTGTTGGTCCAGTAGGACATGGTAAATCGACAACTCTTGCTGCAATGATTGACATTATTAACTCTGAGCGTGCCGATCACATAGTAACCATTGAAGACCCAATTGAATATATTTTTGATCCGAAAAAATCGATGATTAATCAGCGTGAAGTTCGTATTGACACGAATGATTTTTCTATAGCACTTCGACAGATGTTTCGCCAAGATGTTGATGTTGCTATGATCGGTGAGATGCGCGGACAGGAAACAATTGCAACTGCCGTAACTGCCGCAGAAACTGGTCATCTTGTTTTGTCTACACTTCACACCAATAATGCATCACAAACCATTGACCGTATAATCGATTCTTTTCCGTCCGAACAACAGGACCAGGTACGTATGCAGCTCTCTACTTCACTTATCGGTGTGTTCTCTCAACGTCTTGTTGCGGGGGTATCAGGTGGACTTGTTCCGGCTTACGAACTACTTATCAATAATAAAGCAGTGGCAAATCTTATTCGCGAAGGACGTACTCATGAAATTGATACAGTCATTGAAACTGGTTCTGAATATGGAATGATTGATATGAACCGCTCGTTGGCGGAACTAGTTCGTAGAGGAGAGATTACAGTTGAAATGGCTCGAATGCATTCTCTGAATCCGGCAGTGCTTGAAAGACTTATTTAAACAAGTGTAGTTATTTATTTTCCCTAACATGAAAACTCTTTTGTATATCGGTATAGGTCTTGTTGTTCTACTTACGCTTGTGGCAGTAGGAGCTAATTCCAATTCACTTCCATACCTCGGTATTTTAGTTGTGGCACTTCTTATAGGAGCTTATTTTTTCAAAAAGTAATATATGTTGTTTTCCTACTTAGCAATTGATCAAGACGGAAACGAAAAAAAGGGAACTATAGATGCGCTTAATGAAGATGTAGCGATCCGCTCACTACAATCACGGAAACTTGTTATTGCTTCAATTCGCAGGATAGAAGATAAGAGATCTGTCGCAGGCGGCTCGTTTTCATTTCTACAGCGTGTATCCAATAAAGACCTTGTCATTTTGTCACGTCAAATAGCAACTCTGTTTGAAGCGCAAGTTTCAGCGCTCCGAGTATTTCGTCTACTAGCAGAAGAAAGCGATAAACCTGTACTACGCACTGCACTTATTGAGATCTCAAATGATTTACAGGCAGGTTCTGCTATTGCAAAGGCACTTGAAAAACATCCTAAGGTTTTCTCATCATTTTATGTGAGTATGGTAAAGGCTGGAGAGGAATCTGGAAAGTTGGATCAGACTTTTTCGTATCTTGCCGATTATCTTGATCGTACGTACGAAGTGACAAGCAAAGCACGCAATGCTCTCATATATCCTTCATTTGTCATAGCGGTGTTTGTTTCAGTTATGGTGTTGATGTTCACCACTGTTATACCAAAGCTATCATCTATTTTAATGGACTCAGGGCAGGAGATTCCGGTGTACACGAAAGCAGTCATTAGTATTTCAAATATTCTCGTTGATTATGGATTGTTTGTATTGGTACTTCTTGTGCTTGGAGGAGTGTGGGCATTTAGGTATTTGCGTACCACAGATGGAGAAAGATTGTTATCGCGACTTAAAATTTCAATCCCGTATCTAGGCGATTTGTATCGCAAATTATATCTCTCGCGTATAGCGGATAACATGCATACTATGCTTTCAGCAGGTATCCCTATGTTGCGAGGATTAGAAATTTCGGCAGAAGTAGTTGGGAACTCTCTGTTCGAAGAAGCACTTCGGAAAGCAGTTGAGTCTGTGCGGGGAGGTTCTTCTGTAGCTGATTCTATGTCGGGGAGTCCGCACATTCCATCAATTATGACGCAGATGATACGAATTGGTGAAGAGACAGGTGAACTTGCAACAATTCTCAAAACACTTGCTCATTTCTATGATCGTGAGGTTAAAAATGCTGTGGATACCCTAGTTGATCTCATTGAGCCGGCCATGATTGTTTTGTTGGGTCTTGGGGTAGGAGTGTTGCTTGCCTCGGTACTTATTCCTATTTACAACATTTCTGCAGGAATTTAATAGGTTAGGAAATTTCGACTCACTTAGAAGTTTAACTTCTAAGGGAAAATTGCACTGTATTCTTATCCACAGGGGGATTTTGGCTCTTGAAGAAGCGGTCTATAATAAAAGGGCTTATTATAAGCTTTTATTTATAAGGTTTTATCTTTCATATGAAGAAATTTACAAAGGGTTTTACCCTCATTGAGCTTCTGGTGGTTATCGCAATCATCGGAATTCTCTCATCAGTTGTATTAGCATCTCTTAACAGCGCACGTAAAAAGGGTCGTGACGCAAAGCGTATTTCAGATATAAGTCAGGTTAAGCTGGCTCTTGAACTTTATTTTGATTCGAATCGAAAATACCCTGTGGCAACTACAGATCTTGTACCAGAATATATCCCAGTATGGCCTACTCCTCCTCTGTCAAGTGATTTATATGGTTACGTAGCTTCTTCAACCGAAACAGATTATATTCTATATACAACCCTTGAAGATAAAGACCACTCGGCACTTCTAAGTAACGCCAGTGCTACTGGTTACAGTAATGTTTCATGTGATAAAAGCAATGGCGAATACTGCGTACGACCATAGTTTGAGTTTTCTGAATTAAAAAAATCCCGGCTTGCCGGGATTTTTTTAATATACTTAGAAGTTTAACTTCTAAAGGAAGTTAAACTTCTAAGTCGCAAATCATATAAAAATGCTATACTATTCTTATGAATAATTTAGAACTTTTCTTATTATTCGCATTCGGAAGTGTAGTAGGAAGTTTCTTAAATGTAGTATCACTTCGCTATAACACGGGTCGCTCTGTGCATGGCCGTTCTGGATGCGCGTCGTGCGGTGCGCAATTGCGCTGGTACGAACTTATTCCTATTATTAGTTTTCTTTATCAAAGAGGGCGATGTAGAACTTGTCGATCTGCAATTTCCTGGCAGTATCCTCTGGTAGAGATACTGACAGGCTTGTTATTTATATTTTTGTTTCGTTTGTATAGAGATGACTTAAGGTTATTTTTTCTGTATGCAATTGAGTGGTCGCTGTTGATAATTATTCTTGTGTATGACATGCGTCATAAAATAATTCCCGACAGGTTTGTTTACTCATTTTCAGCAATAACTCTTCTCTCTGTATTCCTTTCACCAGAAAGTATAATCGCGATTCCAGAAGGTGTATGGCAGGCGCTGTTTGCAGGGCCAATGCTTGCAATGCCTTTTGCGCTGTTGTGGTTGATTTCTGGAGGAAAGTGGGTGGGTTTGGGAGATGCAAAGCTTTCCCTCGGACTTGGTTGGATGTTGGGTGTAACAAAAAGTATATCGGTATTTTTACTTTCGTTTTGGATTGGAGCTATTATATCTGTTGCGATAGTTTTGTTTGAGAGATACTGTACTCCACATTCTTCGTTGTCGCGTACACACGGACGACTTACAATGAAAGGGGAGGTGCCATTTGCTCCATTTCTGATTTTAGGTACAGGATTAGTTTTCTTATTTGGAGCTGATATTGTTGCGCTATTTCTATGGTAAATACAAAAAATAAACTACACATACACAGAACACTATTTACCGCTTTCTATTCTAGGGGCTTTACGCTTGTTGAACTTATAGTAACTGTGGGGATTTTTGCAGTAATAACATCGACACTTCTTGCTCGTAATAGTAAGTTTAATGACGAAACACTTTTACAAAACGCTGCATATGAAGTAGCCCTATCAATTAGGCAGGCGCAAAACTATGGTATCAATGTGCAGGGGCAAAGCGGAGAATTTGACAAGGCATATGGAGTGCATTTTTTAAAAGACTCGTCTTCGTATGTATTGTTTAGAGATTTAGATGATCCGCCAGATAATATTTATAGTGGAGAAAAAGAGAAGTTAGAGGAATTTAAGCTTGGTCGTGGGTATTCTATCGCACGCATTTGTAAGTATTCAGGCCTAGAAGACCCCTGTAGGAATAGCTTGAGCGGAGACAAAGAAGGGGTTTCTGTGGTGTTTCGAAGACCAGAACCAGAGGCAATTATTACTCCCTCAAGTGATGGGAAGCCCCAACTTTCAATAGATAGTGTTGCTATTGAACTTGTATCTCCTCGTGCGGGAAGTAGGTTTATAGTTGTTCAGCAAACTGGGCAAATAGGGGTAGTACGAGCTTCCGGAAAAGAAGGAGGTGGAGGAAGTATAGAACTTCCGTTTGGAGGTTAAATAAAGTAGAAATAACACATGAAGGAGATTGTTAGAAAAAAAGCAACTTTTCAAAACACAAGCACAGGAGGATTTACACTTGTGGAGATGATAGTCGCTGTTTTTATTTTTACAGTTGTGATGTTAATCGCAGTAGGTGCTTTGTTGTCTGTGCTCAATGCAAACCGTCGTGCTCAGGCTACTAAAGTTGTTATGAACAACATAAATATTGCTCTTGAGAGCATGACTCGTGAAATACGTATGGGAAGGGGTTATCAAGTTCTAGCAGGAAACTCAGGATTTAAATTTACCGATAAAGATGGGTGTGTAATAACATATGGAATAGCAAGAGGAGTAGATAATAAAAAAAGTATCGTGCGCACTCTAGAAAATACTACATCGTCGCTATTCGGCAGTTGTAAGAAAGCTCCAAGTGTCGATGTCCCGATGACTGCATCTGATGTAAATATTTCTACACTGGGGTTTTACTCTAGAGGTACAGGTACGAATGATAGTATACAACCAGCTGTTCTTATTTTGATTAGGGGAGTTGCTGGTGAAACTGAGCGCACTCGCGTTCCATTTGATGTGCAAACATTTGTAGTACAGCGATCTTTGGACAGAGATTAAGAATAAGATATATGCAGGAAGAAAAATATACAAAAGAAGAAAAAAATACAAAGAAGAATGTTGTTTTTAGACGCTCAGGATCTGTAGATTTTTTATTTAAACGCGGATTTACATTTGTGGAGATGTTGGTAGCGATATCAGTGTTGCTACTTTCTATCGTAGGGCCACTATTTTTAGCATCTCAAGGTTTGCGTGCAGCGCGTATTGCACGAGATCAGATCAATGCTAATTATCTTGCTCAAGAGGCAATAGAGTATGTTCGATTCCTGCGCGACAATAATGCTCTTACTAGAAAATCCCAGTGGCTTTTTGATATTATTCCTCCGTGCGATTCTGGTTGTGCTATAGATATAGAGGAGGGATTGCAAACTTGTTCCGGCGATAGATGCAAGGTGTGGTTTCAAGAGAAAACAGGCAGGTATGGCACTCCTGGATTGATGAGTTCTTCAGGTGACTGGATTGAAACAAAATTTTCCAGGATAGTTACAGTTGAAGAAACTGTACCAGACAAGGAGGCAAAGGTCACTGTAATTATTTCGTGGCGCGATGGTGCAATTACGCGTCAATATACGTTAGCAGAGACTCTATTGAATTGGCAACAATAGTATAGAAGATGGAAAAATAAATATGGAATATCTCAACACGAAAAAGAAAGGATTTACTCTTTTTTATGCAATGCTTATTTCTTCGTTGTTATTAGCAGTTGGTCTTGCGGTTCTTAACATTACATTTAAAGAGTTTGTGCTTTCAACTGGAGCCCGTGACTCTGAGACAGCTTTTTATGCTGCTGACTCAGCTTTGGAATGTGCTCTGTATTGGGATTACAAACAAAGACCCTTTGGTTACTACGGCGACAGTTTGGCAAAAGGCCTCTTAGGATATTGGAGATTTGAGGAAGATAGCGATTTACAAAGAGAGCGTATAGTAATCGATACAAGCGGAGAGGAACGACATGGGCGTGTAGGGGAAGATTTTAGTTGGACTGAGGGGAAATTTGGTAACGGTGCCTATTTTAATAGAAGTAAAAAGAGTGTTGTAGATATAGTTGATAGCAAAATTTTAGAATTAAAGGATGATTTTACTATCTCCTTGTGGCATAAAGGTGTTCCAAATGACGGAGTACACAAAATGATCATGGGTGGAAGAGGTAATAGTATTGAGTCGGCAGGGCAAAAATTCGGTTTTATCTCAATTGAAGAAGATAAAAAATTTAAATTGAAATATTTTGTAAGAATCAATGATAGAGAAGAATCGGATAGTGTATATGTGCAATCTTCAGATTTAACTTCTTGGCAATTTGTTGGGCTCCGGCGTAAAAAAAATGGGGTAGTTTCAATATCAATAAATGGAGGGGATTGGCAAGATTTATTTAGAGGAACACCACAACTTGGAACTTTTTATGTAACAGGACTCGGATATGCTCGTAGCCAAATTGGAAAAATACAGTTTTTTGAGGGTAATTTGGATGATGTGCGAGTATACAATCGTGCTCTAAGTGATAGTGAAATTTCAGCTATGTATGAATTGAGAACTGAAGCAGAGTTCGTTCCTCCGGTTGATGTTAATGAGAGCGGAAGTCTTGTGTGTGCAGGGGATAATATAAATGATAGTAGTGGTTGGTGGGTAGGTGCAGATGGAGAAACGGGATGGCATACAGAAAAAATTAATAAAGAAGGAGAGCCAGACAAATGGAAAACTACTTTCGATATTATTTTACCTGATCCAATGGCTAGATCGACCAAAGGCAGGTTGTGTGCTGTAGTAACAGTTATAAAGGGGGCTAACGTACTTACTGAAATAATTTCTCGTGGATATAATACTTGTGATGTAAGCGATAAACGCACTCTTCAACGAGCTATCCGTGCAACATACTAATGTACTTTTAATGTACAATGGTAGGGTTATGACATACCCGGAAGACCGAAAACGTTATAAAGCACTTGTATCTGAGGTAGAGCATCATCAGCGTTTGTACCACACTCTTGATGCCCCTGAGATAACAGATGAGGCATACGATTCGTTAGTACGCGAGCTAATAGAATTAGAGCGTAAATATCCAGAATTAAAACAGTTAAATACTCCAACGGAGAGAGTCGGGAGTTCTGTGTCGGAAGCGTTTGCAAAAGTTAAACACTCGGCACGCCAGTATTCGTTTGATAATATTTTTTCTTCCAAAGAATTATCCGCGTGGGATGAGCGTGTACGTAGATCTCTTTTGAAAGAAGGGGTAGATAACCCTGCAGTTTCCTATTGTGTAGAGCTTAAAATTGATGGATTGAAGGCGATTTTGACATACAAGAAAGGTAAGTTGGTCCTTGGGGCTACACGCGGTGATGGCACGGTAGGCGAAGATGTGACGCATAATATACGAACCATCATAGATATTCCTCATACGCTTTCAAAGCCGGTAGATCTTGTCTGTGTAGGAGAGATATGGCTTCCGGACAATGAGCTTGTGCGTATTAACGAAAAACGAAAAGAAGAAGGAGAGCCGTTGTTTGCAAATGCTCGTAATGCTGCTGCGGGTTCTCTGCGTCAACTTGATTCGAAAGTAACAGCTACGCGAGGTTTACGCGCGTTTGTTTATGATATTGAGTCAATTAACGGTCTTTCGCACCCCAAAACTCAGACAGAAGAACTAAAACTGCTTGAGTTTCTCGGTTTTTCAGTTGAACCTTCATATCGTCTTTGCTCAACTCTGGATGAAATCGAATCATTTTATTCAGAGATGTTTTCAGTGCGACATAAAAAACCGTTTAACATTGACGGAATTGTATTGAAAGTTGAGAATCTTGATCAACAGCGAATTTTGGGATATACAGCGAAATCGCCACGATGGGGCGTTGCATATAAATTTCCAGCACAGCAAGTTACGACTTGTGTTGAAGATATTTCACTACAAATAGGGCGTACAGGAGTATTGACGCCGGTGGCACACCTTGTACCCGTACAAGTTGGCGGTGCAGTAGTATCACGCGCTACACTTCATAACGAGGATTTTATACGAGATCTTGATGTCCGTGTTGGTGACACGGTAGTGCTTCAGCGCGCAGGAGATGTGATTCCGGAAATTGTGTCGGTTATAAAAAGTTTACGAACGGGAAAAGAGAAAAGATGGCAGTTTCCTAAGAAAAGCAGTTTATGTGGAGGTGATGGTTCAGTTGAGAGAATTCCCGGACAATCAGCTTGGCGGTGTGTACATGGAGGTTCTCTATCTCAAGTGCGTCGACAATTTGAACATTTTGTAGGCAAAAACGCGTTTGATATAGATGGTTTTGGGCGTGAGCAGGTAAAACTTTTTCTAGAGCATGGGCTTATAAAAGATTATGCGGATATTTTCTTGCTTTCAAAAAATAAGTTGCTTGCGCTACCGCGCTTTGCTGAGAAATCGGTTGATAATTTATTATCGGCGATTCAGAGAGCGAGAACTGTGACACTTGCGCGGTTTCTTGTAGCACTTTCTATTGAGCATGTTGGAGAAGAAACTGCTCGCGATGTGGCAAAACATTTTGGAACGCTTGAAAAAGTACGCGATGCAACGCTTTCTGATCTTGAGGCGATAGATGGAGTAGGAACAGTGATAGCGGAATCGGTGCACGAATGGTTTCGTGATTCAGAGAACAGTAAAATTTTGAACCGACTGTTGCGGTATGTAACGATTGAAAGTTCAAAAAACGAAATACGAAATGTGAATCTGTCGGGGAAAACGTTTGTGCTTACGGGAACGTTGCAGAGACTTTCACGTGAGGAAGCTAAAGAGCTAATTCGTGCAAATGGCGGAATAGTTTCTTCGTCAGTTTCAAGGAAAACAGATTATGTTTTGTCTGGAGATGAACCTGGGAGCAAGCTAGTCGAAGCTAAAAAATTAGGTGTAAAAGTTATCTCCGAGACAGATTTCAAAAAACTCCTAGATAAACAAGGTTAAACCTCGAGGATTTGTTTCTTTTTGCTTATAAAATTCTGGTACAATAAGTATTATGACTGTTTCTAAACATGATATAGAAAATCTTGCGAGATTAGCTCGAATAAAAATAGACGAGGAAGAAGTAGGGGCACTCACGAAGGATTTGGAGCGTATTTTGGCGTTCGTGGATGAACTTAAAGAAGCAGATGCACCGTCGCAAGAGGAGGTATTGGTTGGTGAAGTGCGCAACGTATTACGCGATGATGTGGAATTGCATAAAGGTGGAGAATACACCGAAAAAATACTCAAGAATGCTCCATCTCGGGAAGGTGATTATATAAAGGTGAAAAACATTTTGTAGTGGTATGACAATTGATATTTTGAAACTTTCAATATCGGATGCGCGTAAAAAATTGGATGCAAAAGAATTTACCGCTGTTGAGTTACTCGATACATGTCTATCAAATATCTCTGAGCGTGACTCCGACATTCATGCATTTATTGAAATATATGAAGATGCGCGTGCAATGGCAGAGCTTGCAGACAGAATGATATCAGATGGTAAGGTTTCGGCGCTTACTGGTATCCCTATAGCTATTAAAGATAATATATGTGTATCCGGGAAGCGTGTAACAGCCGCTTCAAAGATTTTAGATGGATTTCTTGCTCCATACGATTCGACAGTGGTATCTAAGCTTAAAGAGGTGGGTGCGGTTTTGATAGGGCGTACGAATATGGATGAGTTTGCAATGGGATCTTCTACTGAATATTCAGCTTACGGACCGACCAAAAATCCACTAGATACAACACGAGTTCCTGGAGGTTCGTCAGGAGGTTCGTCTGCTGCGGTTGCTGCAGGATTTTGTTTGGCATCTTTAGGTTCTGATACTGGTGGTTCAATAAGGCAACCTGCAGCCCTATGTGGAATCGTGGGGTTAAAGCCGACATATGGTAGGGTGTCTCGCCATGGACTTATTGCACTTGGTTCTTCACTCGATGTTATTGGTCCATTAGGAAAAACAGTGAGTGATGTGGAATCTGTTTTTGAAACAATATCTGGTAAAGATGTTATGGATTCAACCACGGTAGATATGAAAGATTACAAACAAGAAATAAACCTCGAACACAAAGTTCCAAAAAAAATTGGAGTGCCTAGGATATTTTTAGAGGAGAACAAGTTGCGAAAGAATGTTGCTGAAAATTTTGAATCTGCACTTGTACGCCTTGAGCAACTCGGATATGAGCTGGTTGACATCTTGTTGCCGAATGTACGTTATTCAGTACCCGCATATTACGTTATTTTGCCAGCGGAAGCGTCTTCAAATCTTGCGCGCTTTGATGGAGTAAAATACGGAATTCATAAAGACGGTGAGGATCTTATCGGCGATTATTTTTCAACTAGAGGAGACGGATTAGGAAAGGAACCTCGTAGACGCATCATGATTGGAACGTATGTTTTATCTTCGGGATATTATGAAGCTTATTACAATCGTGCAAATTCGGTTCGTAAACTTATCTCTAAGGATTTTGACGACGCTTTTAAGATTTGTGATGTAATAGCTACACCGACAACAGCTGGACCCGCGTTTCGTTTTGGTGAAAAATTAGAAGATCCTGTGCAAATGTATCTGGAAGATATATTTACTGTTTCTTCAAATCACACAGGAATGCCAGCCATGTCTATTCCATCTGGAACTATAGATGAAGAAGGGGTGCAATTACCATTAGGATTACAGCTTATAGCACCTTCTATGCAAGAAAATAGTTTGTTTTTGGTTGGTAAAAAATTTCTAAATGAACACTAATCATTTTCTTTATCTACCAATTTTTAAATAATTATGGCTGATAAAAAAGACACAAAAAAACCAACTGGAGGCGGTATGAAGAGTGATGCTGAAGTAATATCTACGATACTGGCAATTGCTGTAGGTTTGGTGATACTTTCGTCGTTAGTGTCGTCATTTCAAAATCGTTTTGCAGAAGGTGGGAAAATAGATATCTACTCATTGATTCGACGAAGCACGCTTGGAGTAGTAGGGGTTGTAGATGAAAACACAAGAGAAGGGAATCTAGTCGTAATGCGTAGACGTTCCGCTGTGTGGGCTTCTGAGTTTCGTGATCGTATAGCGGGAATGCAGGAAAAGGGGGTGCAAGGGATATTACGATCAGTACAAATTATAGATAGGGAAGTTATGTGGGAAGTAGATTTTGAAGAAGGTACTGATGGGTGGGTGAATTCTAAGGATTTAAAGAAAATACCCTCAGTACGTGCGAAGGCCATGAGAACTTTACTGTATTGGATGTCTGCGATTCTTTCCTTAATAGGCGGATCTGTCGCATTGTATTCATGGAGGCGTTGGATGTCTGTTACAAATATTCACCGTAAACAAATGCGTTTTTTGGAGAAAAAGCTAACCGAAAGTGATATTGCAAACAAAAACGAGCGATGGGAACGTGTAGAGGGGCTAGTATCGTCTGAAAATCCTGGAGACTGGCGAGTGGCCATTATTGAGGCGGATGTGATGCTTGATGAGCTGATATCGGCAATGGGTTATGAAGGGGTTACGCTTGGAGAAAAGTTGAAGCGCATTGAAAAGAGCGATATGACAACTCTCGATTCTGCTTGGGAGGCACATAAGATTAGAAATAAAGTAGCTCATAGAGGAACCGATTTTATACTAACTAGAAGGGAGGCAAAGCGTGTAATCGGCCTATATCGTAATGCACTTCAAGAATTTGATTACGTGTAGTTCTCTAAGTGTTTGTTATACTTAGTTCATGAAAAAAGAAATGTCAGAAAGCGACAGCCCGATTGAGTCGCTCACAAAAAAATTGTATACACCAGGAAACGAATCTTTAACCGAGCTTAGGCGATCAGAGCTTCGTAAATTTGCCCACGATGTTCCAGAAGATTTTCCACTAGAACAAGAACCACAACGTAAAAGTAAAATGAAGCGATCAACGAAACGTCATACGATGGTAAAATTATTTTTTGTTGGAGCAATTGTATTCTTTTTTGCGTCGTTGGTAGCTGCGTTTTTCTTTCTTTCAAGCGACCGAAACATTGTTTCTGCACAAAAAATTGATATTGCAGTTTCAGGTCCTGTTATTGTAGCGTCAGGTAATACTTTGCCTCTCGCGATTGAAATTAGAAACAGGAACACAACAGCTCTTCAGTTATCGGATGTGGTTATTGAATATCCACCAGGAACACGGTCTCCTGAAAATAGTAATATTGAATTACCGCGTGAACGTTTGTCTTTGGGCACTATAGAAGCAGGGACGCGCGTTGCAACTGGTACGAGAGCGATGTTGTTTGCCCGTGAGAATAGCGAGCAGAAAGTACACATAACTTTGGAGTATCGTGTGGCTGGTTCAAATGCGATTTTAGTGAAAAAGGCAGATTTTTCTGTCCGTATAGGCTCATCGCCATTGTCGGTAACAGTAAGAGCTCCGCGACAAGTGAATTCTGGACGAGAAATGGAAATAGAGCTTTCAATAGTTTCTAATACTGCAGCATCTCTTAAGAATGTGGTTCTAGCTGTAGAATACCCTTTTGGTTTTTCATACAAGAGTGCGAATCCGTCACCTTCGTTGTCTACGACTATGTGGTCATTTGATGAAATCGAACCTGAAGGCAAACGCACTATCCGCATTACAGGAACGCTATCTGGTCAAGACGGCGAAGATCGTATTTTCCGTTTTCGCACAGGGCTTGCAACTCCTAAGGACGATACTGAACTTACAACGGCTTTTGCTGAAGTAGATCATCGAATCGCTATTCTTAGTCCATTTATAGACACGAATGTTTCAATAAACGGGCAGGGTAGTGATACGGTGACGATATCTCCAGGATCTAATACAAAAGTGGATATTTCATGGCGCAATAATCTTCCAACTCGGATTACTGATGGAATTGTTACGGTTCATATTACAGGGGATTCAGTTGATGAGCGGTCGGTAAGTGCTCTCAATGGATTTTATAGCTCTTTAAACGATACTGTAACTTGGGATAAAAGAGGGGTACCTGAGCTTGCATTTATAGATTCTGGAGATGGGGGATCGGTTTCCGTGACTTTTAAAACAATGCCTATAGAACTTGGAAGTAGTGGTAGGATTGATCCGAACATTAAGATTGTGGTGTCGTTGTCTGGTCGAGCGGTTTCTGAAAGAGGTGTTCCGGAGGAAATTAAGACAGATGTGGAGCGCCTTGTGCGTATTTCTTCAGATGCTTCATTGTCTGCGCGTGTAGTGCGCACAGTGGGTTCGTTGGGTGCTACAGGACCAATACCTCCTCGAGTTGAACAGAAGACCACATACACAGTGTTGTGGTCTATTGCAAACGCAGTGAACGGTATCTCAAATGTTGTTGTACAAGCAATACTTCCTCCTTATGTTTCGTGGGAAGGAGTGTATTCACCGTCAGGAGAAGATATTCGTTATGACAGGGCTTCTGGTGTTGTAACCTGGAGGGCAGGAACAGTGTTACCAGGGGTGGGATATGGTGTTCCTGAACGGACTGTTGCGTTTCTTGTTGGCTTGACGCCTTCTGCTACACAAATTGGAACTGCACCTATCCTTGTACAGTCGATAAATCTTACTGCTATTGATAATGAGACACAGAAAACTATACGAGCGAATACAGAACGACTAACAACATCATTTACAACTGATCCCGGTTATGTCTCTGGTCAAGACAAAGTAACTGAATAGAATTTTTGGTATACTTGTAATTATCTTTATGAATGAAACAACAATACACATATCAGTTGGTTCTGTTCTTCGTGCACTGTTAGTGCTTGTTGGAGCATATTTGGTGTATCTCTTGAGGGACTTGGCTCTTTTGGTTATAGCTGCAGTGGTTATAGCGTCTGCGGTGGAACCCGCAACTGCTTGGTTTATTCGCTATCGTATACCGCGCACAGCAGCAGTGGTTATTATCTATATCTGTATTGCGATTGGTTTGATGGGTCTTGTATATTTTTTACTTCCGTCTCTGCTATCTGAAACGACCTCCTTTTTATCGCAGGTATCAGGATATATAAATACTATTGATTTTGCGCCAGCACTTGAGCGTATTTTTTCTCCCGAATCATCTCTGGTCGTGCAGAATATTTCAAATACATTTTCCTCAAGTGATTTGTTCTCTGCAGCTAAATCAATGGCCGCTTTGCCGGGAGGTGCATTTCGTACGGTTGCAACTGTTTTCGGTGGGGTGTTCTCATTTATCCTGGTGATTGTTTTATCGTTTTATCTTTCTGTACAGGAAAACGGTATCTCAGAATTTCTACGTATTATTTCACCGCATAAACACCAAGAATATATACTAGATTTGTGGCGTCGTTCGCAAAAGAAGATTGGTCAGTGGATGCAAGGCCAGCTATTACTGATGGTCATTATCGGTATGTTGGTATTTTTAGGTTTGACTATTTTAGGTGTAAAACATGCTTTTCTTTTTGCGGTTATGGCGGCATCTCTAGAAATCATACCTCTGTTTGGACCTATTTTGGCGGCTATTCCAGCAATTGCAGTCGCGTTTGGAGTCGGCGGGTGGACACTTGCATTCATGGTTGTAGGACTCTACATCATTATTCAGCAGTTTGAGAATCATCTGCTTTATCCGCTTGTAGTTAACAAAGTTGTCGGCGTTCCTGCAATTATCGTTATACTAGCACTTATTGTTGGAGCTGAACTTGCAGGTTTACTTGGAGCACTTCTATCGGTACCGCTTTCAGCTATTCTTATGGAGTTTGTGCATGATGCGAAGAGATGATTTGTACAATCGTCCGCATAATATTGCATGTACTACGAATATTTTGACGTTCATTCACACTTGAACTTTCCGCAGTTTGATGCAGATCGTGAAGATTACATTGAACTTATGCGGACTGAACGAATAGGGACTATCACGGTCGGGACTAATCTCGTAACTTCTCGTAGTGCTGTGGATCTTGCTCAACGGTACGAACATTTGTTTTCAACAATTGGAATTCATCCTCATGATGTAAAAGATTCTCATAATGATATCGAATCTCTCTATGACCTTGCAAAAAATAATCGAGTTGTAGCTGTGGGTGAGTGTGGACTCGATTATTTCCGATTTAAAGAGTCAGATCATGGAAGTTTAGAAGTTCGAAAAGCACAAAAGATTCTTTTTGAGGAACACATAGATATTGCGCACACGCATATGCTCCCACTGATGATTCATGCTCGTCCGAGCGGGGGCTCAATGGATGCGTATGAAGATATACTTGAAATATTAGTAAATACTAAACATCAAGCCCCTAACATCAAAGTTCGAGGTAACGTTCATTTTTTTGCAGGAACAGTCGACATCGCGCGTCGTTTTCTTGATTTGGGGTTTTCGTTGTCGTTTGATGGCCCGATTACTTTTACTTCAGAATATGATGAAGTAATACGTTATATACCCGATGACCGAATTATGTCTGAAACGGATTCTCCATTTGCTGCTCCAGCACCTTTTAGAGGAAAGCGATGTGATCCTACTATGGTGCGTTTTGTGGTACAGCGTATTGCTGAAATTAGAGGGGAGAAGCAAGAAATCATGGCTGAAAGATTAGTAAAAAACGCAATAACGGTGTTTGGGTTGTCTAATTTTCTTGAGATGAATTCTTCATAAAACCCTTATATGAGGCCCTTGCGAGGCTTTGTATTCCATGCTACTGTGTATCGCGCATATGAATGAAGCAAATGAAACACATTTAATTGACGACGAAGCTCGTATTTATGAGCTAGGTTTTCACATAGTGCCCACAGTAGGCGATGAAGGCATATCTCGCGAAATAGAATCGCTTCATGCTCTTATAGCAAAGCATGAAGGAACGATTATCAGTGAAGAACTTCCTCAATTAATGCGTTTGGCATATCCGCTTATGAGAGACATAGCGCGTAAAAAACACTCGTTTGATTCTGCGTATTTCGGATGGATTGTTTTTGAGGCGTTTCCCAAAAAAGCGCACGCAATTAAAGAGGCAATGCGACACAATGAACATATAATACGATCGCTTTTGGTAAAAACAGAAAAAGACGCAAGTCCTGTTCGACACCCGGCGAATGCTCCTCGATCTGAAGTTAAATCTTCTTCAGATATTTCAGCTCGTACGACAGAATCTGAAACACAAACAGAATCGAAAGAGCCGGAAAATATTATGACAGAAGAGCAGATAGACGCTGAAATAGATAAACTTATCGTATAACTCTTATTTTACTTTATATGTATATTAACAAGGCACTTCTATACGGTAATTTAACTAGAGATCCGGAACAACGAAGTCTTCCTTCTGGTGCTCCAGTAACGTCGTTTTCAATTGCAACTAACCGTGTTTGGAAAGATCGTAACGGAAACCGCCAGGAATCAACTGACTATCATAATATCGTTGTGTTTGGCAAGCAGGCGGAAACTGTTGCACAGTATCTACGTAAAGGTTCAGGAGTGTTTGTAGAAGGGCGTATTGCCACGCGTAGTTGGGATGCGCAGGATGGTACCAAGCGCTACAGAACGGAGATTATAGCTGATCGAGTACAGTTTGGTCCAAAATTAGGAAGCTCTTCTGGAGGAGGATATGAAGATAACTAACCAGAATCATCTCAAGAAAAAGAACCTTCTATAGATACTATCCAGTATCCTGATGCAGAGGAAGAAGGAATAAACCCAGAAGATATTCCATTTTAATTAAAATTCAACCTATAACTCACACTATTATGCAGTGTTATTTTACAGAACATAAAATAAAAAAGATTGATTATAAAGATGTTGCACTCCTTAAGCGTTTTCTTAATCCGTATGGACGTATTAAAACTCGTCGATATACAGGAGTTTGCGGTAAGCATCAACGACAACTTGCACTTGCCATTAAACGGGCACGATTTATGGGGTTGATTCCATACATAATGTCGTAAAGGCAAACACCTAAATATTCTCATCTAGCTTCTTAATATTTAACCTTAAAAGAAATCAGTACGTGTCATAGTAGCACTGATTTTTAGTATTATTACGCACGCCCTACGTATTCTCCGGTTTGAGTATTGATTTCAATTAAATTTCCTTCTTCAACAAACATGGGTGTTGTAATCATCGCTCCCGTTTCGATTTTTACTAGCTTGTTGCCTCCCTGGGCTGTGTTTCCGCGTACATTTGGAGGTGCCTCAACTACTTTGTAGGTAACCTTAATTGGAAGTCGCACACCTATTGGACGGTCGTTAAAATATAAACCCACAATTTCCATCTTTTCTTTTAGAAATTTTGCCTGGTCGCCTAAAATTTCTGTTGGAAGTGTGAGACGCGCAGACGGGTCACCAATTTTGTGGAACCACCATTCACCGCGATTGTTATAAATATAAATAAGCGGGCGATCTTCAATTTCTGCTTCTTCCGCTTTGTCAGAGACATGAAAAGAGTATTCCGTTACTTTTCCTGTGATTAGATTTTTAAGTTTTGTCGCATTAACAGGTTTTCGTTGTTGTTTACGGAATACGTGAGAATCAAGAACCTCGTAAGGTTCATTGTTGAAAAGTATAACTTTTCCATTAGTGATTTCATTGTATGAAAGCATAACTCTTGATTTATATAAACAAACAAAAAGGTCTTTGTAGACCGGAGCGCAGTATATCAAAAGATGCATTCTCGTTCAATGCATTTTGAATATGCTGGGTGAGCGAAAAAACGCTTTTGTATTTTTTGTACGAAGATAATCTTGATTTTCAAGAAACTCTCGGGGTCCGTGAGGGCGACACGTGTTATTGAAAATTAAGAATAGTGTCTATGTTTTCGTATTTTTCGTACGGAGTGAACTTATCTGATTGAATGAGCGGAGCGCTATACCTGAACTGCCAATTTTTCACGGATATCCTTCAAAAGCGCCTTAGAAACTTCTTTAGTTTCTCGTAGATATGTACGTGCGGCTTCATATCCACGACCAAGCATAATATCTCCATACTTGTAAGAAGCCCCACTTTTCTCTATGAGCTTAAATTTCTCTCCTAGAGCAAGCAATTCTCCTTCGTGAGAAATTCCATCAGGAAATACAAGGTCAAATTCTGCAACTCGAAAAGGAGCTGCTACCTTATTTTTTACTACCTTAACCCGCACTCGTCCTCCTATTACATCTTCGCCTTTTTTAATTTGTGCAATACGTCGAACATCAAGACGTACTGATGAATAAAACTTTAGGGCGTTTCCTCCAGGAGTTGTTTCTGGGTTGCCGAACATAACTCCGATTTTCATACGAATCTGGTTTATAAAAATAACTATGGTTTTTGATTTCGCTACAATTGCAGTTAGTTTACGCAAGGCCTGTGACATAAGTCGAGCCTGTTTACCTACGTGTTGAGCACCCATTTCTCCTTCAATCTCGTCTTTTGGGGTAAGAGCCGCAACCGAGTCAACGACAATAATGTCTATTTTGCCCGTACGTACTAAACTTTCAACGATTTCAAGTGCTTGTTCTCCAGTATCAGGTTGTGATATAAGCAACTCGTCTATTTTTACTCCTAGACGTTTACTGTATTCTGGATCCATTGCGTGTTCTGCGTCTACATACGCACAAATTCCGCCTTCTTTTTGTGCCTCTGCTACCGCGTGAAGAGCGAGAGTGGTTTTTCCTGAGCTTTCAGGTCCATAAATTTCAATAATACGCCCACGAGGAAATCCGCCTATTCCGAGTGCAGCGTCAAGGGAAATGGAGCCAGATGAAATTGACGCAACATCGACGCGTGGACGCGTACCCAACATCATAATCGCGTCCTCGCCGAATTTTGTTTTTATTTGCCTTAGAGTGTCTTCTATTTCTACATTTGATTTTTTCGGCACAACCGGTGCCTTTTTCTTTGGGGCCATAGTGTTTGTGTTACCTGTATTTACTCATAATATCATGTGAATATAAATAATTTTTAAAGCGCATTATTAAAAATAGTTTCGTCAATGGATGAGGTATGCAAGGAGTCCGTTGAGGAAGAATTTTCAATGGTTGTTGAGGCATTTGACTGAATAATCATTTCGTATGTTATTTCTGGTTTATAAATACCTCTTAGATATACGTTTTTATAACGACCATAACGATCCTTCACTTTTATCTCAATCACAGAATATCCAGGAGAAAGAGGAACCAGTTGTTCAAATTGTCCTTTTTCATCAACAAAGATAATGTTACCGTTTAGAGTTATTTCTGATATGTGCTGAGCATTTCCTGAAACAATAATTGGACTATCTGACACAATAAATCCGTCTGAGGGAGAAGTAACAGTTACACAAGGACCTGCGAGAAATTGGCGAGCTTCAAAATATGCGTATCCTGCAACAGCACATAAAGAAAGAGCAATCACACTGCGAATTAAAAGTTTTCGTACATTCATATCTATTCTTCTTCATTTGTTGTTTGATCAGGGCGCGGAATAAGTACATCTCGTGGCTTACTACCGTCTGCTGGTCCGATAATTCCTTGTTCTTCCAAAATATCCATAAGTCGTGCCGCGCGTGAATACCCAATACGCAGTTTTCTCTGTAGGTATGATGTAGAAGCTTTGCCAGCACGTATAACCGTCTCTCTCGCATCTTCAAATAAATCATCATCTATTTCATCGGCATCATCAAAACTAAGCCCGCTTCCACCATTTTCAGTTGACCCCAAATCAATAACAATACCTGAATCAGCACTACCATCGTCGTTTCGGCGCAAAAACTCGGTAACTTTCTTCACCTCTTTTTCGGATATAAATGCTGACTGTATACGTTTCGGTTTGCCCATGTCACCGGACTGAAACAACATATCACCGGCGCCGAGCAGTTTTTCTGCTCCAGATGTGTCTAAAATAGTTCTTGAATCAATTTGTGAAGCAACTTGCAATGCTACGCGCGCTGGAATGTTTGCTTTAATAAGACCGGTTATAACATTTACCGACGGACGCTGTGTACTCAAAATAAGATGTATACCGACTGCGCGCGACATCTGTGCCAAACGAACGATTGCCGCCTCAAGTTCACGTGGATATGTCGACATAATGTCAGCAAGTTCATCAATAACGACAATAATATAAGGCATTGTCTCGGGTGCATCTGGGTTTTCAGTGCTTCTCACCACATCTGATTTGCCAACAACGCTTTCATGATACGACGATATATCTCGTACTCGATGTTCTTCAAGCACATTGTATCTGCGTTCCATTTCCTTAGTGAGCCATTTAAGCGATAAGATGGCCTTTTTTGCATCGGTAATAACTGGGGTAAGTAGGTGCGGAATGCCGTTGTATAAAGTTAATTCAACACGCTTTGGATCAATCATCACAAAACGCATAGTATTTGGTCCGTTACGGAACAAAAGCGAGTTTATGAACGCGTGAATGGTTACCGATTTACCAGAACCAGTTGCACCAGCAATTAGAATATGTGGCATCTTAGCAACGTTTGAGAAAATGGCATTTCCATCCACATCTCGTCCGAGTGTAACCATAAGCGGGTGTGGAGAGCGTGCATATTCATCTTCAGTTAAAAGTGTGGCAAGTCCGACTGTAGTCTTTGCTGAGTTTGGCACCTCAATACCAACTAGCGCTTTTCCAGGAATTGGGGCTTCAATACGCACAGGGTGTGCAGCAAGCGTGAGCTCAAGATTTTTTTGTAATCCGAGGATTTTATTGAGGCGCACGCCTTCTGCTGGTTTCATCGCATAGCGTGTAACGGAAGGACCTATTGAAATCTCATCCATTGCAACATCTATACCAAAGTTTTGAAGAGTCCGTTTAATGATGTTTGCGTTTGCCTTTATATCTCCAACACCAGGTTTTCCTGAATCACGCGAAAAAATAGACAGCGGAGGAGGAGTGTATGCGCCAGCAATTGCCTGAATAGGTAAAAACTCCTCATCATCTTTTTTGCCGAATGAAAATAATCCGCCTTTCTTCTTTTTTGGTTCAGCTTCTTCTGGCGAACTTTCAGCAGGAGGTTCTGACTCGGTGTGTGGGGGTGTATCTGGAGGGGCAACTATTTCTACCTTATCCTCCATAGGACACACCTGTTCTTTAGTTTTTTCGTTTCGGCGCGCTTTGTGTTTTTCTCTCCATGATCGCCATAGGGCTACTGGGTGAGCATTGAACAATATCAAAAGAGATATGAGGAAAGTTGCAATAAGAACTGTAAGACTTCCAACAATGTCAAGTAGGTAAGTGAGCGGATAAGTTACCCAAGTTCCGATTAACCCACCGTGTTCTGGAAATCCAAGCTCAATAAGACCAAGGCCTGACAAAACAAATAGAAACGATCCAACAGTGTTTGTAAACGCAAAATTAGCCTTTTCAAAACGGAAGTAACCTACAGATAATAAAAGAGCAACAGCAGGTAGTAAATAATAACCAATCCCAAGTAATTCAGACAACCACGTAAATACACTGCGTCCTACAAAACCTGTTTTATCAAAAGCAGATAACAGCAAAAAAAGTGATACAAGAAAAGAAAGTACAGCAAGTACCGCATACCGCGTTTCTTCTCGTAATCCTAAAGAAAATGATGGTCGTTCTTTTTTTACATATTTTCGTTTTGCCATATAGATATATTGTAACACCAACGCAGTTGTTCTGAGTTAAGAAATAAAATATAACAGCACTCAACGCTTCTTTTTTTCTGTGGATAACCACATACCCAGAAGGGAAAATTCTTAAGAGAAAACTTGCTTTTATAGGAGACCTTTTGACACTCTTTTAAAAACATACCAGAGCACTCAAAGGACATAGTAAAACTCTTGTCTTTTAAGGTGTAGAGAGTAGTATGGAAGTTGTCTTTGAAACATATAAAAGACATATGGAGTATCAAAAGGACACACAAAAAGACATAGTTTCAGTTTATAGAGCGCCAAATGACTTTTATGTTCATGCCCGTAAGTTGGTATCTGCAATATATCTTATTACTGGGCTTTTAGATGAACAGGAACCTCTTAAATGGTCCTTGAGAAAAAAAGTCCTTGATATGATGTCTCTTATCGGAGTTATTACCAGATCTATAGGACCCGAATTAGGAAAAGAAAGCGAGAGGGAAATCATAGAGGACATAACTGGGATTAAATCGCTTTTAGATATCGGTGTTGTAGCTGGAATCATATCCACTATGAACCACGAAATATTACTACGAGAGATTTCCGTGTTTCAGGAAAATGCTGTACAACAACTTCATGCCAATAATGGAAGCCAGTCGTTGTTCACAGATGCACTTTTTGCAAATACTAACTGGAATTTCTCAAATACACAGCAAAAATCTAAAGGACAATTCAAAAAGACACAGCAGGCATATAAAAGACAATATGTTTTTCCGCTCAAATCAAAGACATCAAACCAAAATCAACCTAAAAAGGACATATCTTCGGCATCTCAAAACGAAAGGAAACAAAAGATACTTGAAACCATAAAAGAAAAAGGAAGTGTTATGATAAAAGACATCTCGCAAGGATTTCCTAATGTCAGCGAAAAGACAATCCAGCGCGATCTCTCAGATCTTGTCGGCCGTGGTAGTGTCTTAAAGTCAGGAGAGCGCCGATGGACTGTGTACACCCTTGCAAAATAACTATATTTTTCAACTCAAAATACGCCCCATACATATCAACAGAAAATTATTTGCTTCTTGAAGAATAAGGGGATTTTATGCTATACTACATTCTGTATAGGTTTACACGAATAACGCTCAATCGACAAAATTCTGGTTATCCACAAAGAATTTTGTTGTTGTGCGCTTGCGAACCTATAATAGAGATACGATAAGAAAGAAAAAACGCAGAGACGAATGTACTTTGAAAATTACATAGAGAGTTAAACACCGACGCGACACAAGCGACTGTTCGGCATTACTGTGTGTGCAGTATCAAATCATGCAAGCTAGCCCTGAGGTGGTGCAAACCGCATCGGGATAGTGATTAAAAAATAATTATTAGTTATTAGACTCCTCATAACCAGAGGAGAAAATTAGAAATTTATGTCATTAAAAAAAGTAGGCCTCGTAGGTCTTCTTGCTGCGTTTGTGATTGCAGTTCCTGCATCAGCCGCAACTGTAGAAGAACTTCAGGCACAAGTTAATCTGCTTCTTGCTCAGCTCTCTGCATTGCAGGGTGGCTCATCAACAGGAAGCGCATCGAGTTGCTACACTTTCACCCAGGACCTCACAGAAGGTTCAACTGGTGCAGAAGTAACAGCTCTCCAAAATTACCTTGCAACAACAGGGCACTTCTCTGTTGCTTCAACAGGTTACTTTGGATCAATTACCAAGGCAGCGGTTGCTTCATGGCAATCAGCAAATGGAGTTGCTCCAGCAGCAGGTTACTGGGGTCCAATCTCACGCGCAAAGTACAATTCTCTTTGTACTCCTGTTAGCATAGCTCCAACACCAGGAACACCAGTTGGCCCTGGACAAGGCCACGACTTCTACTACGGAGACGAAGAGGGTTCTCTAGAGGTAGTAAAGCAGTTGTCTAAATACTCAAACGAAAAAGTTGGAGAAGGAGATGAGGTAGAAGTTTTGGGTGTTGAAGTGAAGGCTGATGGTGCAGACCAGATGATTGAGCGGGTTAATGTGATAATTGATTCACCAACAGGAAGTGAGAAGGATCTAGCTTCTTACATCAGCGATGTAACCATTCTGTTGGATGGAGAGGAGATTGGCTACATGGATGTAGACGATGCTTCTTACAATCGAACAGCTAAGAGATACACCTTCCGGTTCGTAGGACTTGAAGGAATTGTGGAAGATGGCGATAAAGCTGAATTGGTTATTTCTGTCACAGGAGCAAGGAAGGTTAGTGCGGATGTGGCAGGTGAAGGTTGGGATATTTATATTCCAAACGGCGGTATTCGCGCTTCATCACCAAATGGTGTAACCGAATCTTACGATGGTGATGCATACACGAAATTTACAGCAGAAACCTTTGCTTCAGCTTCAGGAGTTGAGCTTAAGGTTGTGAAGAGCGCTGATTCACCTGTTGCAGGAACCGTTAAGGTAGATAAGAACAATGCAACTAAGAACGTTGAACTTCTTCGCTTCACGATGGAGGCAAAAAATTCTCCAATAGAATTGTTTAGTATCCCTGTTTACTTTGGAATTACCGGCACAACTTCCACTACTACGACGGTTAGCGATGTAACCAACAGAGTTTGCTTGGTAATTGAAGGGGATGAGTATTGCGAAAATGTATCTACACCGAATACTGAATACGTAAACATCACCTTTGATGATTTGGATTACTCCATTTCTAAGGGGGATAAAGTAGAAGTTATTGTTAAGGCAGATATTAAGAAGCCGACAGGAAACTTCAATGAAGGACTAGGTATTAAGGCATACTTGGACTCATCTTTGGTAAAAGCAATTGATGCCGAAGATAAGACAGGTAAGTCTCTGAAGACTGGAGATCTTAATGGTTCTGCACAAGGAGAGTACCAAACTCTCAGAACAGCAGGTGTCTTTGTATCAGCTGGAAAGCATCCTACTCCAAAGAATATTGAATACAATGATGCTGTAAAGACTGACAACGCAGGAGAGTTCCAGGTAAAATTCTTTGTAGAGGCTGTAGACCAGGAAGTTTACATCAAGAAAACGAGTGAATGGAAAGCGCACGACGGTTCCCCTGCAGATGGAGTAAACTTTGTGATCTTGGATGGTACAGGAGCAGCAACGACAACAGGAGCATTAGTTGCTCACCTAGATTCAGGAGCTAGCACGTCAGGAGGTTATTACTTGGTCAGAGATGGAGAGAGAAAGGAATTCACCCTTACGGTGACCTTTGACCCAGATCTATCTTCTTACTACCAATTACTGCTAGATTCTGTGAACTATGCTGCAACAGCAACTACACCTAATAAAGAAGTAGTGGCTGTACCAGAAGAAGACTACAGAACTTCGGCTATTCTTATCGAGAACTAAGCTTGATATAGAAAATGTCTAACAAAAACCGCCCTTTGGGCGGTTTTTGTGTTGTTCACTTTGCGCCCACTTAGAAGCTTAACTTCCTTAGAAGTTAAGCTTCTAAGTGCTCTCTTTTACTTTAAATTTATTTCACATCTTAGAAGTTAAACTTCTAAGTGTATGGGCAGAAAAACACCTCTAGTTAATGGCGAGTATTATCACGTTTTTAATCGTGGAGTGGATAAGCGCCAAGTATTTATGGACACTCATGATCAGGAACGCTTCATTAAAAGCTTAGTAGAGTTCAATTCAATAGAACCCACAGGAGGCTTATTTTTTAATTCTTTCAAAAACCGCCAACTTAGAAGTTTAACTTCTAAGTCGGGGAAAATTGTAGATTTGGTCTCATACTGTTTAAACCCAAATCATTTTCATTTAATTCTAAGGCAGGTTGAGGATCAAGGAATCTCAAAATTTTTGCAAAGAATCAGTACAGGGTATACGAAATATTTTAATGACAGGCAAGGTCGAAGCGGAGCGTTATTTCAAGGTACATTCAAATCAGTTCACATAGAAAACAACGAGCAATTACTCCACGTAAGTGTGTATGTCAACTTAAATGATCGCGTTCACGGTGTAGGGAAGTGGGGACTTTCGGCAAAATCAAGTTGGGAAGAATATACTCCAGGGATTCAAGGTATATGTAAAAAAGATATTATATTGAGCCAATTTAGCGATGAAAATCACTATAAAAAATTTGCTGAAAAAGCGATTAAGGATATTGTAAAACGGCGTAAGAATATAGATGAAGAAGGAAGTGATATTAAGCAAATTTTAGGTTACAGGGTTTACACCCACACTTAAATATAGTTAAAACCAAAGCGCTGAGAATTTGATATACTATTGTGTATGGTATTAAAAGATCTATTTAACCGTAACTTTTTTAAGTTTGTTGTCGGATTTTTTGCAGTAATCTTGGTAAGTCTTTTAGTTATTTTTGCAGTAGATGCTTTAATGTTTTCGTCAGGTATTGATATAAAGGAAGATATTCCATTAAATGATTGTGTTACTAGTACAGGAGATCCATGCTAAGAAGTATATAGTGAATAAAAACAGATAAACAATAGAGAATACAAAAACCGTCCCGCCACCCAAAAGAGTGGCAGGGCGGTTTATTTTTTATTATGATTTAACTTTGAAGGAGTTCATTGACTACCTCTTGAACTATCTTTCCATCGGCAGTTCCTTTGAGGTCTTTCATAACTGCGCCGATAAACTGACCTTTTTGTGGAATAGTTGAGCCCATGTCAGAAATTTTTTTCTGAACAAATTTTACGATATCCTCACGACTTAATTGTGCTGGAAGAAATCCCTCAATAATTGCAAGCTCCGCTTTTTCAGATTCTGATAGATCTGTTCGGCCTGCTGCTTCAAACTGTGATATTGATTCTTTTCGTTTCTTTGCTTCGCGCGCTATAACAGCTAGCGCCTCTTCATCTTCAAGCACGCCGTCCGGCTTACGTCCTTTAGCTACGAGCTCGTTAGTAAATGCAGTAGAAAGTCCGCGCAAAACTAATAGACGAGTTTGCTCTTTTGCTTTGAGAGCTTCTAAAACTCCATTTTTTATATCTTGTTGTAGTGACATAAGTTATGTGAAAAACCTATAACAACTGCATGGTATCATATAAAGTGTTATGAATAAAAGTAAAAGTAAATGGCACACATTTGAAATAGGAGAAGTGGTAGACAGATTAAGTACTAATATTACAGATGGTCTATCTAGCGATAAAGTAGCTGGGCTAAAAAAAGTTTTTGGTAGCAATTATTTTGAAGAACGCATTCATTTGACGTTTGTGCGTAAACTTTGGAGATATTTCAAAAGTCCACTTAACCTAATTCTTGTTTTGGCACTCATAGTTACTTTGTTTTTGAATAAGAACGCTGATGCGACGGTTATTGGAATCGCCATCATCATTAACTTTGTTGTTGGTTTACATCAGGAAAGGCGCACAGATCGAGCTTTCGAACACCTCTCTTCATACCAAGAACATAAAACGATAGTGGTTCGCGATGGTAGGACTATGCGTATTGATACTAAAAAACTTGTGCCAGGCGATCTAGTTCTTATAAATGCAGGAGAAGTTGTTCCTGCAGATATTCGCCTAATATCAGTGCGCGATTTGTTTTTGAACGAGTCGTCATTAACAGGTGAGTTCGCGCCTATTGAGAAACATACTAAAGTAATTCAAGAAGATGTTCTTGTAACCGAGCAAAAAAATATGGCGTGGATGGGAACCTCAGTAGTTTCTGGTAATGGAAGTGGAATCGTTGTAGCAACAGGATCAAATACAAACATGGGACAAATAGCTACACAATTGCAAGCAACTCGTGATTCAGAAACTCCACTTCAGCATAATATCGCTCTTTTGGCACGTTATTTGGCGATTATAGCTTCTATTATTGTAGTAATTGTATTTTTATTTGGAGTTTGGAGAGGCGAAAGTATTACCGCAATGCTTATTTTAGCAGTTGCAGTTGCAGTTTCGGCTGTTCCTGAAGGCCTTCCAGCGGCAGTTTCAGTTTCTCTTGCGATAGGAGTAGAACGTTTATTAAATAGAGGCGGATTAGTGCGCTCTATAGTGACAGCAGAAACTTTGGGAAGTACCACAGTTATACTTACAGATAAAACAGGAACTCTGACGAAAGCCGAAATGGTATTCAAAAAAGCATATGTACCAGGAAGCGGTTATGCTTCTAAAGGAGAGTCGGCTCTTAGCGCACTTTATTTAGGGGCGCTTTCTTCGGATGTGGTGTTAGAAAGATTGGGGAAAGACAAAATTAAAGTAAATGGGCGTCCGATGGAAAAAATAATAGTAGAAAATGCGATTCGCTTAGGATTGTCAAAAGATTTTGACACTTCCAACTTTATAGTAGGGGCTTTGCCGTTTAACTCAAGATATAAGTTTAGCGCATATGCACGCGAAGATAATGAGACAGGGAAACGTCGAATGTACGTTGCCGGCGCTCCAGAGATATTACTATCTGCCTCAGAATTTTACGGTCTTGATGAAAGACGGGATCTTTCAGAAGAGGAAAGTCAAAAAACGGAAAATATATTTGAGGAGGAAAGCGCTCATGGCTATAGAATTCTAGGGGTTGCATGGAAAGACATTCCTAAAGGTTTTGACATAAAAAATCTCACCGAGGAAGTTGTTTTAAAAGAACTGACATTCGGCGCTCTTCTTTTGTTTGAAGATCCTTTGCGGTATGACGCACGAGAGTCAGTTATGGCAGCACAAGATGCAGGAGTTACGGTGCGTCTTCTTACAGGTGATAATCTTGCGGTAGCTCGCACTATTACACGAGAAGTTGGAATAGATACGGATGAAGTTGTTATAACAGGGCCAGACATAGAGCGCATGTCTGATGAAGAATTATTAAATGCACTAAAAAAACATTCAACATTTGCGCGTGTATTACCTCTACAAAAAATGCGTATAGTGAATGTCCTCAAGGAAGCAGGAGAAGTGGTTGCGATGACTGGAGATGGAATAAATGATGCTCCTGCACTTAGGGCCGCTGACATAGGCGTGGCTCTCGGAAGTGGTACTGAAGTAGCTAAAGAAGCGTCTGATCTTGTCCTTATTCAAGATAGTTTTTCCATAGTAGTTTCTGCTATAGAAGAAGGTCGGCGTATCATGGACAATCTCAAGAAAATGGTATTTCATCTGATCTCGTCGTCGTTTGGGGAGATTACAGTTATTGTTGGGGCAGTTGTAGGAGGTTTAGCATTACCAATTTTACCGGCGCAAATTCTTTGGCTTAATATAGTGCAAGAAGGATTTTTATCGTTTGCGTTTGCTTTTGAGCCCGCAGAACCCGATGTTCTAAAACGTGATCCAAGAAGCGATAAGGTGAAGAAATTACTAACTAAAGAGGTAAAAACCGGAATACTTATTAGCGGTATTTTTTCTGGGGTTTTTGTTTTTATAATGTACTTAATCCTTTTGAGAATGAAGCTTCCTTTGCCTTATATCCAAACTCTTATGTTTGGAAACCTATCTCTTGATGCTCTTGTTTATGCGTTTTCGCTTAAGAATTTTTCCGTCCCTATTTGGCGTATTAAGATTTTTAGCAATAAATATCTGGTGTGGTCGGTAGTTTCAAGCTTCGTATTACTTGCTGTTGCATTTATTCTTCCTCCACTACGGAATTTACTTTCACTGGCAACTCTAAACTGGGTTGGTGTGCTTGCTTTGTTTATACTCGGAATTCTCAATCTTATTATTATTGAGGTTACAAAATTCTTTGTATTTAAGGCGAGATAGAATATTGCAGTTCTGATATACTGGTGACGTATGACTAATGTTTTACTCATAACACTAGTGGTATTGGTGGGAGTAGCTGTTGCTATGCAGATGTGGTTGTTTGTGCGTTCAAAAAAACCCGAAAGCAACGAGAAAGGCCTCTCTCTTATACTTCAACAACTCAACGAAGTGTCGCGTACTGTTGATCAAAAACTAGGAGAGAGCTCAAAAACGATGCATGAATCTCTTAAAAGCCAACTTTCTGAATCAACCCGTATTGTTCGAGAGGTTACGGAGGGTCTTACAAAATTAGATGAGACAAACAAACAAGTTGTTTCGTTTGCAGACCAACTACAACACCTACAGGATGTATTGCAAAACCCGAAGCAGAGAGGGGTTTTGGGAGAGTATTATCTTGAAACAGTTCTTCAAAATGTGATGCCGCCAGGTACGTTTCAGATGCAGTATCAGTTTAAAAACGGAGAGATAGTTGATGCGGCTATTTTTGTGAAGGATAAAGTTATCCCTGTCGATGCAAAGTTTTCTCTCGAAAATTACAATCGTATATTAGAAACTCGAGAGGGCAGTGAACGTGAGCGCCTTGAAAAGGCGTTTAAGGTAGATCTTAAAAATCGCATTGATGAAACATCTAAATATGTGCGTCCCACGGAAGACACAATGGAATTCGCATTTATGTTTATTCCATCTGAGGGCGTTTATTATGATTTACTTATAAATCAAGTTGGAACCGTAAAAACTTCTACCCGTGATTTAATAGAATATGCTTTTTCAAAAAAAGTTATAATAGTTTCTCCAACCTCATTTTTAGCGTATCTACAGACGGTAATGCAAGGATTACGCTCGTTGCAGATTGAGGAGCAAGCGAAAGATATTCAAAAACGTGTAGGAGAGTTAGGCCGTCATCTGAGCAATTACAATGAATTTATGCTCAAGCTTGGAAATTCTCTAGGAACTACTGTGAATCATTTCAACACGGCGCATAAAGAGCTCTCAAAAATAGACAAAGACATTGTAAAAATCTCTGGAGTATCTAGTTCAATTGAAACATCATCCATAGAGAAGCCGAATTTAGAATCTTGATGTTTTGTACTTAGTAGTAAGAGTAGCAATAAGTACTTGAAATATATAAAAATTGGCGTACACTATAAGTTTGTGAAGCGGGGTGGAGGAGCGGTACCTCGCCAGGCTCATAACCTGGAGAACGCCGGTTCGATTCCGGCCCCCGCAACAGAGTTGATTTGCTACTATATCTGTGCTGTATTGAGAAGTCTTAACCTGTCTCAGAATTTTAATATTATATCTCCCTTTTTAATAGAAGAGGTATTTTGATACACTTCAAGTTGACAGAATAAGCGGGATTTTTCTCGAACTTAATGTAAATCTTCTTAATTTCGGAGGATATATGGAAATAAAGGTAGAACACATCCATAAATCGTATGGAGGACATGTGGTCCTCGACGATATCTCGTTCTCTATTGGGAGAGGGATAAAGGCGGGGCTAGTAGGTGGTAATGGTAGCGGAAAGTCAACGCTCTTGAAAATCATCTCTGGCCAGATTGAGCCTGATGCTGGGGTAGTTAAAATACACAAAGATGCGGTGATTGGCTACATGCCCCAAGACACGAGTATCGTAGGGAACGAAACCGTCTCGGAATACCTTAGACATACAAGCGGAATGGCAAAACTGGAAGAGGATATACAGTCGTCGTCAGACGCGCTTGCAGAATACGAGCGACGAGACGGGTATGCATTCTATGGACGCATGGAGGCGATTCTTTCAGGGTTTGGTCTTGAAGACGTATCTAATCGTTCTTTGAATACTCTGTCTTCTGGACAGAAGAGTAAGGTGTTTATGGCTGGAGTACTTCTCTCGGATCCAGACATTTTGCTACTTGATGAACCGACGAATAATCTCGATTTACCTGCACTGCTTTGGTTTGAGCAGTTTCTCGCGAGTACTGATACGACCAGTCTCATCGTGTCGCATGACCGGGCATTTCTAGATCGGCTAGTTAGCAAGATTTTCGAGATTGACTGGATGACACGTGTAATGTTTGAGACCAACGGCAAGTACACTGACTTCCTTGAGCGTAAGAAAAAGGAACACATCCGGCAGTTGCAGAAGTTCGAAAAGCAACAAGAAGAGGTTCAGCGTCTCACCGAGGCAGCTCACGCGAAGCGTATCAAAGCAGCTCAGGGAGCTCGATACCTAGGAAGCGACAACGACAAGTTTCTCAGAGGTTTCAAACGTGATCGTGCTAGTTCATCTGGTAAGACGGCAAAGGCTATCGAAAAGCGGATCGAGCAGATGGAGAAGGTCGAGCGTCCCATCACTCGAGATGCTTTCAGGATTACACTCGAAGCAAGAAAGGCTGACGGATCGAAGGATATCACTCTTACTAAACTTGTTGCTGGGTACGCAGGAACGGAAGTTTCCATTGGCCCCGTAGATCTCTCTATACATTACGGCAAACGGTTTCTCATACTTGGTCTCAATGGAGTAGGGAAGTCAACGCTTGTACGTACGGTTTCCGGAGAGCTCGAACCCCTCTCTGGAACAGTGTCTCGAGGAACTGGTTTGGTGCTTGGTAATTTCACGCAAGAGCACCACGATCTTCCGCGTGATAAAACCATTGAGGAATTTCTTGTTGAACGAACCAATTTTTCACAAGAACACGTATTCGCTCTCGGGAAGAAGTACGGATTCTCAGAACAACAAGTTCGGCAACCTATCAGTGGTCTTTCACCAGGAGGACGGGCGCGGTTGTTGTTCGCACTTTTCTCAGCTCTTTCGGTTAATGTATTGTTGCTCGATGAGCCAACAAATCACCTCGACATTGAAGCTCTCGATGCGCTAGAAGAGATGCTCCGAAGTTACGAGGGTACGGTCATTGCGATTTCTCATGACCGACACTTCCTGAGTGTTCTGCAACCCACCGATATTTACAGTATTGAGCAAGGAGCACTCAAAAGGATCGCCGACATCGACTCCTACATCGATAAAGCGAGCTCTCACGCTGTTAGAATTCTTAGACGAGTATTGTAGGAAGGGCGGACCTCTCTGGAGGCCGCCCATTTCTTATAGATTAATACGTAGCTCTTTTAAGATTTGGTTCCATCTACGTCCTACCTGTGCAACAAAATTAGTTCGTGTTTTAAATAAAGATTAGGGGGTAGGTACAATTATTAAATGAGGATAATCCCTTCGTAAATCGTTGCGTTCTTCAGGTGAGAGTCTACAGACCCAAAGATATTTAACCGACTGTGGAAGCTCGAGGCCTTCTGCAGAGGTGATACCATCGAGGGAGAGATATTCTATTGACTGTGGAAGCTCGAGGCCTTCTGCAGAGGAGAGACCATCGAGGGAGAGTACCTTAATTGACTGTGGAAGTTCAAAATCTTCTATATCTATAGAGGTGAGACCGTTGAGGCTGAGTTTCTTAATTGACTGTGGAAGCTCGAGGCCTTCTGCAGAGGTGAGACCATTGAGATAGAGTCTTTCAATTGACTGTGGAAGTACAAGCTTTTTAGCAGAGGTGAGACCATCGAGGGAGAGATATTCTATTGACTGTGGAAGCTCGAGGCCTTCTGCAGAGGTGAGACCATCGAGGGAGAGATATTCTATTGACTGTGGAAGCTCGAGGCCTTCTGCAGAGGTGAGACCATTGAGGTGGAGTTCTTTAATTGATTGTGGAAATTTGAAACCTTTTGCAGATTCGAGATTTTTTAAGTATAGGTAACATCCTTTGAATACAGAACACATTTTCACAGCCTGTATGAGCTCTTGGGTTGGTTCTTCACCAAAAAACCGCATTTCTGAAACATGGTTAGAGTAAAACTCGAATACAACAACATCTTTCACTCTTTCAGTTATCTTCTTGACTGCTTCTGCCTCTATGCGTGAGATTTTGTGGATTTTTCCTCTCCACTCAAGCCCAACCTCCTCTTGTGTATATTTAATATATTCCTCACGAGCAGATTGTATTTTATCAATGTATTCAGTTACTTTTTGTTCATCCAATCCTTTACCAGAACTCAACATATCTTTATATGCAGTACGAAGATCACCAACAGCCTGCTTCCAGGAGTTGTATCTAGTCATGAGTTCAGGACAATATGAGGACATAGTGAGATATATATCAATTATAGTGAGATTTATATAGTTTGGCTATTTAAATTACACATAGGCTACAGTACCAAAATATCCTCATATTGATGAGTTATTATTACTTAAACATCGTATTATCTGGTTCCATCTACGTCCTACCTGTGCAACAGAGTTGGTTGGTATTTTAAATAGATATTAGGGGTCTGGTTCAATTCTGATTCCGGGGTGTTTCTTTCTCAAGTCATTACGTTCTTCTGGCGTGAGGTCGTCGAGATGGATAACTCTAATTGACTGTGGAAGTTTGAGATTTTCAGCGGATGTGATGCTATTGAGATAAAGAAATTCAACAAACTGTGGAAGTTCGAGACCTTCTGTGGAGGTGAGGCCTTCTAGGTGTAGGAATTTAACTGACTGTGGGAATTTAAAACCTTTTGCAGATGTTAGGCTGTTGAGACATAAACGATCAATTGACAGTGGGAGTTCGAGATTCTCAGCATAGGTGAGACCATCGAGTTCAAGAGTTTCAATTGACTGTGGAAATTTGAAATCTTTTGCATATGTTAGGCCGTTGAGGTAGAGTCGTTCAATTGACTGAGGTAGTTCTAGGCCTTCTGTAGAAGTGAGGCCATTTAGCTCGAGAAATTTAATAGACTGAGGAAATTTGTAATCTTTTGCAGAGGAGAGTCCGTTGAGATCTAGAGATTCAATTGACTGTGGGAGTTCGAGGCCTTCTGTGGATGTGAGGCCATTGAGCAATAGATATTCAATTGATTGCGGAAATACGTAACCTTTTACTGAGGAAAGGCCTCCAAGACCGAGACTTTTAATTGACTGTGGAACTTCGAGGCCTTCTGTAGATGTTAGACCACTGAGGTTAAGGTGTTTGACTGATGGTGGAAATTTGTAACCTTTTGCAGAAGTTAGACCATTGAGTTCGAGAGCTTCGATTGATTGTGGAAGTTCAAGACCTTCTGTGGAAGTGAGACTGCTAAGACTAAGACCTTCAACTGATTGCGGAAGTTTAAGACCTTCTGCGGAGATGAGACTATCTAGGTAGATATCGCCTTTGATTGATTTAGGAAACTTAATACCGTTTGCTGATTTGAGATTTCTGAAGTATAGGTTACATTCCTTGAACACATAACACATTTTCACTGCTTGAATGAGTTCTGTGGTCGGTCCTTCATCAGAAAACCGTATACTGTTAATATGCCCTGAGTAGAAATCGAATTCAACACCTTCTACACTCTCGGTTATCTTCTCAACAGCCTCTGCCTCTATGCGTGAGATTTTGTGGATTTCTCCTTTCCACTCAAACTCCACAATTTCTTGTGAATAGTTTAAGTATTCCTCACGAGCAGATAAAGCTGTTTCTAAGAGTTCTTCTATTTCTTTCACTGTATAATCCTTTCCTGTCTTAAACAGATAGTCATATGCAGTACGAAGATCACCAACAGCCTGCTTCCAGGCGTTGTATCTAGTCATGAGTTCAGGACAATATGAGGACATGGTGAGAGATATATCTTATATACAGATATATCTTAATTATATTCATATATATCTAGTCTGACTACTTTAAATCAAAATGATTGCAAATAACTAAATAACTCCATATTTATCATCAAATTACCTTCATATTGATGAGTTATTATTACTTAAACATCGTATTATTTGGTTCCATCTACGTCCTACCTAAGGCCAACTATATAGACAAATAATACCGCCATTTGGCGGTATTATTTGTTTTTGACTCAGAGTTCGAGTGTGAACGGATTATCGTCTAGAATGTGTGTCAAATTATTTAATGGAATAATTTAGATTGACTTGAATTATGACTTCTTGTTGTCCAGCTGGGACTTGTGGAGATCCACCTCCACCCATTCCCATATCTCCTCCACCGTATCCGTAGGGTCCATACTGAGTTTGCATACCAGGGACATAAATTGGATTTTCCCACCATGAGACCACTTTTTTAAGACGTACTCCCGCAACCGAGGCTGTTTTTTCTGCGTGGGACTTTGCGTCTTCCATTGCAAGCATAAGAGCTTCTCTGTGAAGGTCTTCTATATTTGAAGCAGAAAATGATACTCCGAGGATTTGGTTTGCTCCAGAGGCGCTTGCAGACTCTATGATTTTTTCTACAAGTTCATTTGATACACCATCTTCGCCGTGCACTCGGATAATTAGTTGTTGGTCAGCATTGTATCCGGAAATTACAGGAGGTCGGTTTTCAGGATAAAAGTATTGCGGATAAAGGTTGTAGCTTTGAGTAGAGATATCTTCTTTATTGATGCCGAGCTTTTGCACTCCGCTAATTACAGTACTCATTTTTTCAGATAGCATTGATAGTGCAATCTGTGCAGATTCTGCGCTGTCAACATGTACACCAAGTGTTACGGAGGCTTCGTCGGGAGTAAATGGAACTTTACCTGTTCCAGTAATGGAAACTTCTCTCCAAGGAGGTGATACGATCCGGTCCCGGATAAGTGCTATCGTAAGAACTCCGGCTAGAAGTACCATACCGACGATGGCGACTGCGAGCTTAGGAACGCTCTTTGAAGGAGCTAAGTATTCTACGTTCATAAATAAATTATATAGCTGATAATTAACTACTATTACCACCATAAGTATACACCATGTGCTCTACCGCAAGAATATATTGTGTGCTGAACACGATACTGACACGTTTCAAATTCAAAACGTCAATAGGTTACTTTTTTGATCTTTTCAATATAAATATCAGTATTAATTAAAAAATGACTATGTTTTCATGTAGCGACTTTTGGAAAAGAATATGTTAATATTTTCTTGATTCTTCAATTGCCGGGGTAGCTCAGTTGGTTAGAGCGAGGGACTCATAAGCCCTAGGTCGGCAGTTCAATCCTGCCCCCCGGCACTAACTCGATTGATTTTTGGGCTATTTTTGGTACTATTTTTGTGTTGCGTGGTATAAAGAATTGCAGTTGCTTAAATCTGAAAAAATAAATATTTGCCACGTACTCATCTGGAGCCGTAGCTCAACTGGTTAGAGCGCCTCCCTGTCACGGAGGAGGTTGCGGGTTCAAGTCCCGTCGGTTCCGCAGAAATCCATTGCATAACACAAGTTGTTGTGTTAAAGGATTAAAAGTTGGAATAAGTTTCTTTTTATTCATATAGTATCTAGTAATTTTTATATGCACCTTTCAATAAAAGATATGTTTCGCGCGTCGTGGGTGACGTTTAAGAAAAACGCGTGGGTTTTTATAGGCGCAACAGCAATAATAGTTATTGCGTCCATAGGCTTTAATTACTTAACCAAAAATAGTAACGATATTTTTCGATTTGTTGCGGGTATAGTAGAGATTGTGCTTCTAACATGGTTATTTGCTGGTTTTTTCCGTATGGCACTTGATGCTTACGCCGGAGGATCTCCTTCTATACAAACGCTTTTTTCTTCTTCAGGAGAAGTTTTTGGACGATTTGCGGTAGCATGGATTCTTTCGTGGTTAGCATTTAGTTTTGGCCTTGTTTTATTCATTATCCCTGGAATTATCTTAGGAGTAGGTTTTATGTTTGCTCCTCTGTTTGTAATTGAAAATGGAGCTCGTGGAATTGAAGCTCTACGTGCAAGTTGGAGTGCAACTAAAGGACATCGTTGGAATTTGTTTCTTGTTAGCCTTACATTGTATGGTTTTTCAATACTCGGTGCGCTTGCGTTAGGAGTGGGTCTTTTGATTACGATGCCAATGGTAGCCATTGCGCTTGTATATCTGTATCGCGAACTTGAAAAGAAAACACAACCAGAGGCGGCACCTGTGTCTCCTCAGGTAGCTGAGTAATGTATTCCAAAAAAGCTTTTTTTTCGGTACTATAATTGCTGTCCGATTACTCGGACGGTGCCGATGTAGCTCAGTTGGTAGAGCACGTCCATGGTAAGGACGGGGTCGCCGGTTCAATCCCGGCCATCGGCTCCAGAAAGTTACAGTAATGCCACCTTAGCTCAGATGGTAGAGCACAGCTTTCGTAAAGCTGGGGTCCCGAGTTCAAATCTCGGAGGTGGCTCAGATGGAAAAAGAAGATATAGAGAAAAAAATTACCCAGCTGGAAGAGATGATGGGAAAGACTGACTTTTGGAATAATAAGGAATTGGCACAACAGATAATAAGTGAATATCAAAAACTTAAGCTACTAGCTGAAGGTAAAGAACGACACGATTTAGGCAATGCGATAGTTACTATTTTTTCAGGTGCAGGTGGAGTTGATGCAGAAGATTTTGCTCGCATGTTGGTATCAATGTATTTTTCTTATTGCTCTCACAAAAGTTGGAAGTATGAGATACGGCACCAAAATGAAAATGATCACGGAGGTGTTAGAAACATTACATTTGAAGTGCATGGGAAGGGGGCATATGGAGAATTAAAACACGAAAACGGAGTTCACCGTTTAGTGCGTATTTCACCTTTTAACGCGGCTCAGAAACGACACACATCTTTTGCAATGGTTGAGGTACTACCGAAACTTGAGGAACACGATGAAGTTGAAATTTTAGAAACAGATCTAGATATTCAGTTTACTCGTGCAGGTGGTCCGGGTGGGCAGAATGTGAATAAACGAGAAACCGCAGTACGTATAGTGCACAAACCAACTGGTATTGCGGTACATGTGGCAACTCAAAGAAGTCAAGCACAAAACCGTGCCTATGCACTGGAGATTTTGCGCGGAAAGTTGTATCATAAACAGCAGGAGGAGAAGGCGCGCGCCACAAAAGGACTCACTATTTCAGCTACTACTGATGCAGAGTGGGGAAATCAGATTCGATCTTACGTGTTGCATCCGTATAAAATGGTAAAAGATCATCGAACGAATGTGGAGAAGCGCGACACGGATGCGGTTTTACTAAATGGCGATATACAAGAATTTATAGACGCGCACAAGAATATAGAGGAGAGGATTTAATACACGCAATGCACATGATTTTATTTGATAACGTTAGTAAGGTTTATTCGGATGATTCACATGCTCTTGATGGGGTTACGTTTTCAATTGACCCTGGAGAGTTTGTGTCGGTTGTAGGGCATTCTGGAGCTGGAAAAACTACGCTACTTAAACTTTTGCTTATTGAAGAGCGCCCTACGGCAGGATCAATTTTTCTCGGACAAACGGATATTCACGCTCTTTCACGTCGCGATGTGAGCGGTTTGCGTCGACAGATAGGAATGATTTTCCAAGACTTTCGTCTGTTGCCTCAAAAAACAGCTTTTGAAAATATAGCTTTTGCAATGGAAGCAGCAGGACGTGAAGAACAGGATATAGAAAGTGATGTCCCATATGCTCTTGAGTTGGTAGGGCTGTTGGATAAGGCGTGGAAGTTTCCACATCAGATGTCTGGAGGAGAAAAACAACGACTCGCAATTGCCAGAGCAATTATCAACCAGCCGGATGTTTTAGTCGCAGATGAGCCGACAGGAAACTTAGATCCGCTTAACACGTATGAAGTAATTCAGATTCTTAAAAAAATTAATGATTTGGGAACGACTGTTTTGCTTACAACTCACAACAAAGGGGTAATAGATTCACTAGGACGTCGAGTTATAACGATGGATAAAGGTCGGATAACACGAGATGATAAAGAAGGTAGATATGTTTTATAAAAATCAAACACGTTAAGAACGTGCTTAGTGTGCAGACAGTAAATTTAAAATCAAATTATAATTTCAGCTGTGATAATAATTCAAAATTAAGACAATAAATAATAATTTCAGATTTAAATATTTATATTTCTTCTTATACATCATCATATGTTTTGGACAAAAGTAAAACGTGTAACAAAAGCAGGCTTTGTAAACTTCTGGCGCAATGGGTTTGTGTCGTTTGCTTCTGTTCTTATTATGGTGGTTACACTGTTTACGCTAGGATCAGTTATATTTTTAGGGGCTGTTTTGGAGTCCTCGCTTTTACAGTTACAAAGCAAAGTTGATATAAATGTGTACTTTATGACCGATGCTCCTGAAAGCGATATTTTAGCTCTTAAAAGTACGCTTGAGGCGCTTCCAGAAGTTGCTTCGGTTGAGTATATAAATCGAGAAGAAGCCTTAGTGAACTTTAAGGAACGACACGCGGATGACCACACTATTTTGGGAGCTCTTGAAGAGTTGGATGATAATCCTCTTGGTGCGGTATTTAACATTCGTGCAAAGGAAACTTCTCAATACGAAGCTGTAGCTGCATTTCTTGAAAGTGGCGCAGCGCTTGGTGCGGGGGAACAAGCCATCATCCAAAAAATTAACTACTACGACAACAAGATTGTGATTGAACGTCTTACTGAAATTATAAAATCAACAGAACGGTTAGGATTCTCAATTTCTTTGGTTTTGATATTTCTTTCACTTATCATTACTGTCAATACTATTCGCCTTGCAATTTATACAGCACGAGAAGAAATTTCTGTGATGCGCTTGGTAGGTGCTTCAAATTTATATGTACGCAGTCCGTTTGTCGTGGAGGGTGTTATGTACGGAGTTACTGCAGCACTTATAGTTTTGGCGCTTTTTTACCCAGTAACGCTATGGGTGGGTCCATTTACTGAACGGTTCTTCGGTTCGATAAACGTATTTGATTATTACTTAGAAAACTTTGGTCAAATATTCTCAATCATTCTTGTAGCAGGTGTATTACTTGGAGCTATATCAAGTTTCTTTGCAGTTCGCAGGTATTTGAAAGTATAAAATACCTAGTAAGGATTTATAGGGCATAGATAACTCTATGTCCTTTCTTTTTTCGTTTGATTTGAAATAGGTTGAGTTTGTGCAGAAGCATTTTTCAAGTAAACGCGACCTTGAAGTTTCTTTGGGAGAAGATCTTCTTTCGTGTATTTATCATACCCTTTGCCGTAATTAAGATTTTTCATCAATTTTGTAATTGGGTTTCGCACCAGTAAAGGTACTGGAAGTGCCCCATATTTTTTCACATCTTCTTGAGCGCTACGTAGAGCGTTATACACGTTACGGTTTTTTTCTGCTTTTGAAAGATATGCTACACCATGAGCTAGGTTGATTGTGGCTTCGGGGTAACCAACAGTTTCTACAGCACGAAACACTGCGTTTGCAACAACAAGAGCTGTTGGTTGCGCGAGACCAATATCCTCGCTAGCAAAAATTACCATGCGACGCGCGATAAAGAGAGGATCTTCTCCCACCTCAATCATACGTGCTAGGTAATATAGTGCGGCATCGCTTTGTGACGCGCGCATTGATTTAATAAAAGCTGAAACAACGTTGTAATGTTCCTCTCCTTTTTTGTCATAACGTATATGTCGGCTTTGAACTGCTTCTTTAAGGTGGGTAAGAGTAGCCGTTTTGTATAAGTTTTTTGTGGTTTCTAAAATGCTGAGAGCTTGGCGCGCATCTCCTCCTGCAACAGCAACAAGCCAATCAAGAGATTCTCGTGAAATTTTTAGTGAAAGTTTTTTTGAAGCACGCAAAATAATATTTTCCATGTCTTGTTCATGTAACTCCTCAAGAACAAAAACACGACATCGAGATAGCAGGGGAGAGATAACCTCAAATGAAGGATTTTCAGTAGTGGCTCCTATAAACGTGATAGTTCCTCGTTCTACATAAGGTAATAAAAAATCTTGTTGTGCTTTGTTAAATCTATGGATTTCATCTATAAACAGCACAATTGGCTTGTTAAATTGTAGAGTGCCGGTTGGTAGTATTTTTTTTATATCTTCTTTGCTTGCAGATACTGCAGAAAGCTCATGAAAGTCTGCTTCAACAGAATGAGCGTAAATTCGCGCCAGTGTTGTCTTACCGGATCCAGGAGGACCCCAAAGAATAAATGAAAATAACTCTTTATTTTCTATAGCAATACGCAATGGTTTTCCAGGGCCAATCAGATGTTTTTGTCCCACGAACTCGTCTAGGTTTTTTGGGCGTATGCGAGAAGCGAGTGGTTCCATGTTATTGCCAGTGTACGCTCTATTCTGTAGAGCGCAAAGACATTGAAAAACCCTCTTAAACAGCGTAAAATGCGCCCTGTATAGTGGAAACTAATTTGCCGGGTCATCTAATGGTAGGATACATGACTCTGAATCATGTCATCTAGGTTCGAATCCTAGCCCGGCAACCAACTCGAGCTATCCAAAGATTGCTTTTTACATCAAAAACTTTTCTCACACCAAGAAAGATTTTGTTGTTTTATACTACAACGTTGTGTGTTATGATAACTCTCATGAAAGAAGAAGCTAAAAAGTTGGGAGAAAATATCAAAAAACTTAGAATTGAAAAAAATATCAGTCAAATAGAATTCGCACGAATATTAGGTGTAGATCGATCTTTTGTGAGTAATATAGAGAAAGGAAAAAATAACCCAACTCTTTCAACACTAAGTAAAATTGCTAGCGCACTCGATGTGTCAACTAGCGAATTATTGGGATAAATTATGAATACAACAAATCAAATTTTAATAATAGTTCCAGGCTTCCTAATTCTTTTTAGTTTTTTTGTGTATATTTTTTATAAATCTAAAAGAAATTATAGGCTATGAATTAAATTTTATAGGACGTAAAGTGTGGAGGGAAATATATCAAAATATCGAAGAAAACATCTCTTTAGATAAAGGAAAAATAGAAATTGAAATGGAAACAATAAAAAGATGGTTTGAGGAGTATTTATATTTTTTTCCGGATAAAAAATAAGGTTACAATGAATAATTGTTTATTGCGAATAACATAATTATAAAGTATAAATCTCTATCTACTAAATATAAGATAGGCATATTCTTAATCATCCTTATAATCGGCCTTATTCTTTTATCAAATATCAGCATATGTATATAGGGGTATAATCATAATAAGTAGATGAGAAGGCATTATATGAATTTAACAAAAAGAATTCTTCCAATTGCGCTTATAGGATCGGCTATTGTTGTTGGCACGGTGGTGCTGTTTGAAGAGAGGGTGTCAGAATATACGCCATTTCAACCTTCTATAGAAAGAGAAACATTTACGACGATGGAAGAGCAGTTGGTTCAGGAAGAGGCCACTTCTAATTTAAAAGACGGCGAACAATTTTCAGAAGATAAGAATTCAGATAAAGAGAAGTCCTTACATCAAAAAACAATATCTGGACAGACTAATTCTAATTTACCTAAAGAAAATACTTCAAACAAAATAAATGAGATTGGAGGGGCGGTGACTGCTTTAGACATTATTACTGAAACAAATGCTCAACGTGCCAAGTTCGGTCTTTTTCCGCTTTCTTTTAATGCAAAATTAACTTCCGCTGCTCAGGCAAAAGTTGATGATATGATTTTGCATAAATACTTTGGACATAAGTCACCAGAAGGGAAGGGTCCAGAAGATCTGGCTAATAATGCAGGTTATGAGCACATTGCAATAGCAGAAAATCTTGCGCTAGGTAATTATGAAAGTAGTGCTGAAATAGCTGAAGGTTGGATGAATTCACCTGGTCATCGTAAAAATATAGTTAGTACTTCATTTACTGATATAGGAGTAGCTGTAGGGCAAGGTATGTTTGAAGGAGGACGTGTTTGGTTTATAGCGCAAGAGTTTGGGCGACCTGCATCTGATTGTGTATTACCCAATAAGGATTTAGAAAAACGCATAGAAGAAACCCAAAAAGCACTTAAAGAAACAAAAAGAATTCTTGAAGAGGCATTTAGTGAGATAGAGAAAACAAAACAAAAATATGGACCCTCTTATATTGAAAAAATTGATTCATACAATAGCTTGGTCAATACATATAACTTACTAAACGCTGAAGTTAAAGATCTTATAGAGAAATATAACTATCAAGTTAAATCTTATAATCTGTGTGCGCGATAATATTGACTTAAATTTTAGTATAAAATTTTTTATACAAATGGTTTCTGTTATACTGTGGAGTGATGAAAAAGTTTTATATAACCACGCCAATATACTATGTCAATGACAAACCGCATGTAGGTCATGCGTATACTACGCTTGTTGCTGATGTTTTTGCTCGCTATTACAGAAACACTCTCGGAGGAGAGAATGTTTTTTTTCTTACTGGAACAGACGAACACGGCCAAAAGATAGCTGAAGCAGCAGTTACTGCTGGAAAAAGTCCTCAGGAATTTACTGATGAAGTAGCCGGGCAGTTTCAGAAGGCATGGGAATTACTTAATATATCGCATGATCATTTTTTTAGAACCACTGACAAACGTCACATAAACCTTGTTCAGGAGATTCTTCAGTCGCTGTATGACAATGGATACATTTATAAAGGCGCGTATAAAGGGCTTTATTGTGTAGGTTGTGAGCGTTATATCCTTCCAGATGAAGCAGACGAAAATCGATGCCCTCTGCATCCAAATAAAACTCTTGATGAACGAGAGGAGGAAAACTATTTTCTCAAGCTTTCAGAGTTGGCTCCAGAAGTACTGCGTATGCTTGAAGAAGACAGGTATCGAGTGTTGCCAGTAGAAAAGAAGAACGAAATTCTTGCAAAGGTTCGAGCTGGGGTTAAGGATATTTCTATCTCACGAACTGGTGTGCCGTGGGGAATTCCTTTGCCTTGGGATCAAGAACACACTGTATATGTATGGATTGATGCTCTTTTTAATTACTATACGGCCACAAAGTTTTTGTCTGGACGGGAACATTTTTGGCCAGCTGATGTTCATCTTCTAGCAAAAGATATTTTATGGTTTCATGCATTTATATGGGAGGCTCTGTTACACGCTGTGGGGCTTGAACTTCCAAAAATTGTTTTTGCTCACGGGTTTTTTACAGTAGATGGTCAAAAAATGAGCAAATCTATTGGAAATGTTATTGACCCAGCGATGCTTGTGGAGCGGTACGGAGTGGACGGCGCTCGTTATTTGTTGGTATCTGCGTTTCCATTTGGAAATGACGGCGACATTTCGTTGGCTCGTTTTGATGAAAAGTATAACGCTGATTTGGCAAATGGGATCGGCAATCTAGCATCTAGAGTGGCGAAACTTTGTGAGAAAGTTGGACTCGGAGGGTTTTCTATGTCTGATGCAGAGGAAGTTGATGGTCGAATTGCAGAGGCGTTTGCTCGGGTTTCTCCTGATGAAGCACTTTCTTATATATGGGAACGAGTGACTGAGCTAGACAAACGTATAAATGAAGACGCGCCGTGGAAATTAGAAGGGAAGTCACTTTCGGAGGTTTTGCGCATGTATGTGTGTCGCTTGATAGGCATAGCCAGGGATTGTTCTCCGTTTATGCCACTGTCATCACAACGTCTCATAGATGTGTTTACGGCAGATGCAATTACAAAACCAGATGGACTGTTTGCTAGACTTGAGAAAAAAACTCAGTAGAGTTTTTCGTAACGTATAAGCTAAAATATTGAATATAGCGGATTACTCTGAGTAAATCCGCTCAAATTTTATTGGTCGGAGCTAATTAGAAAACTGGAACCTTGCTATGTTATACTGAGTTCATATGTTAGGCACATTACAGGTTGTAGATGTTTTCTTTATTGTAATTGGCGTATCCGTTGTAGTTGCTACAATTATCGGGGCTCTTATCGGATGGCATGTGTTTGGTATTGCACGAGATGCTCATAAAGTTGTTAGTGCGGTGCGGGAAGAAGGGGAGCGAGTTATTCACGGAGCTGGAGCAGTAGTAGAAGAGATTATGGAAGAAAAAGCCACGGAAATTCGAGATACTTTTTTAAAAAAGAAGCCGGTTAGGCGCAAATCTTCAAAAAGACTTGAAAGAGGGTAATAGGTAGAATTCAATCGTAAACTAGAGTAACAAAAGATCATTCTGTATGACTGAAATATTAAATCAAATTCAAGGACTGTTGCAGTCCCTATGTTTAAGTTTTGATTCTTATGTTTGGATGGGGCAAATTATTACAGCAGTGCTTTTTATAATAGGATTTGTGATCCTTGTTAAAGGAGCGGTTTTTCTAACAGATGGGGCTTCTTCTATTGCCCGTCTCTTTTCTGTATCAGAGTGGATTATAGGGGTGGTTATTATAGGCTTAGGAACTTCTTTACCTGAGCTTGCAGTAACTTTAACCTCTGCAATAAAAGGCACCGATACAGGGGTTGGGACTATAGTGGGAAGTAATACTTTTAACACTCTATTTATTCTTGGAATTGTAGCGTTAATTTCTCCTATAGTTATAAGTAAATCTAAAATATTTAAAGATTTAATAATAAATATAGGAGCTGTGCTAGTGATAATGGCGTTTGCGTTCTTTCCAATTTTCGGTCCCTCAACTTTTTACGGATTTTCTTCTCTTGAAGGTTCAATAATTTTTATTTTATTTGTTACATGGTTAATATATCTGATTAGTCGCATGAAAGGAGGGGAAGAGGAGTCGGAGCATAAAAAGTATTCTATTTATACTTCCATCCTAATGATGGTCGGAGGTTTTGTAGGAGTTTTTTTGGGATCAAAATGGGTAGTAGATGGTGCCACTTCAATAGCCCAAGCTTTTGGAATTTCTGAGGCTCTTATTGGAGTGGCCATAATAGGAATAGGTACTTCTTTACCAGAAGTGGCGGTTTCTGTTACGTCTGCATTGAAAGGTAATACAGAATTAGCGATAGGCAACGTAGTAGGTTCAAATATATTTAATTTTATAGGAATATTGGGAATTGCTTCTCTATTTAACCCAATGGTTTTTCCAACTGAATTACGTTTAGATATTTTTATAACACTATTTTCTTCAATTCTTTTATTAATTTTGTTATATAAAAGAGATCATTTTAGATTGGGTAGAATAGAAGGGATTATTCTCCTGTTTTTTTATGTAATCTATTTTAGTTTTTTGGTAGTTAGGGCTTTGTAGATTATTGTTTGAATTTTTTGAAAGATAAAAACACTTTTTCTGTTTAAAAAGTCTTTAACCTCGTCTCTTTCAATTATTTTTTATTGTATAGAAAGAAGTTGACGTAAACGACCTTCGTCAAAGCCAATTACAATTTCTTCGTGTCCAGTTTGTTCCTTTGGAACGGATTGATCAACTATAGAAATGACGGGGACGCCTAGTTGGTTTGTTTTTTCAACCATCTCTGAACGTTTATCAACATCTTCGGCGACGTTATAATCTGTGAATGTTATGTTGTTTTCTACAAAAAATTCCTTTGCTAAGTGGCAGAAGTGACAAGTTGGTGTTGAATACACCGATACGATTTTTGTTTGCGACATACAATGTTATTGGTTACATGCTAATAGATGATGACAGAAAGTGTATCATAAAATATATAGAGCGGGATTGCCAAGAATTATTTCGTGTCGCGCAGTACACTTACGGGTAGTATACCCACCAGCATGAGAATGCCAAGAACCACAAATACAAAGCGAACGTCGATGAACATAAGTGAAATAGAAAACAACAAAGGCGCAACAACATATCCAACCGGTTCTACTATTCGGTACAGACTTACAATTGCTACATCCTCTTTACCTATTTGTTTAAAGAAGTAAGATTCAGTCATTATCTCAATCGTAGCTGCTCCGATGCGGGTTGCAAGTAGAATAGAAGCCCAAACTAAAATATTAGTAGTACCTATCCACGCAATGGAAAACGTTGTAATTCCAGTAAAAATGAATCCACCTATAAGCATTTCTTTTTCTCCCCAATATAGATCGGCAAGTCGTCCAAGAGGGTAACTAAAAAGCGCGAAGGGAACGAGCATGATGGTGAATACTATACCGATGTCGCTCCACGGCATGCCTACTGTTGTGTGTAGATAAATACCCATATATACCACCATGACGGCGTAAAACATTCTTAGAAGAAAATTGGCAAAGAAAATGTTACGGAGAGCTGGGCGTTTCCAAAATGAACAAAGAGCAGGGAGCAGTGATGTGTGGGTTTGTGGAGAATCTTTGAAATGTCTGAGAGACATCAAAAGGAAAATAATAGTCGGAATTAATGCTGCAATGGATGCGAAAAATATACGAGTATATGCATTACTTTCGCGCAGTAAAAATCCGGAGATTATCGGAGAAAGCACGAGTCCTACATTTACTGCTGTCAGAAAAACGCCACGGATTCTTCCGGTAGCTGAGTCAAGAGAGAGAGTTTCAAGAATAATATCAGTGTTTAAAAACAGTACGCGTATAAGAATATAATGTGCAATAAACGCAAGTGCGACTATGAGAAGTGAGGTGCTGAACGTCAGGCCAAATAGTGCGATTCCTTCTAGTATAAGCGCGATAAGTGTAACACGTATATTTCCAGTTTTGTGTAACGCCTTGGGAAGGTAGATTAAAATCGGTATGCTGACAATCGCTGCTAGAGAAAAAAGTGTACCCACGTGTTGAGTCGAGAGAAATTGCTCCAGGATACTACTGTTGATATACAAAAAAAGACCCGAGTGTAGCGAAAATAGAAAAGCAAATATGTAAGTGTTAAAAAGAAGCGAGGTTCGTTGCATGTTGCGCGCGGGCACGTTAATACGAGTGGAATTAGTATATCGTAACTTTAGGAATTTTTGTTTATACTCTAGACTCCTATTATTACTGGGATAACAATAGGGGATTTACCGGTTTTTTGGAACAGAATTTTGCGGACTTCATCTGTGACGGCAGTTTTAACTATATCAAAGTTAATTGGGCGCATACCACGAGCTGTTTGCTCAACGGTTTTAGTAACGAGTCCTCGTGTTTTTGCTATGAGCTCCTGTTGTTCTTTGAGATACACAAACCCACGTGAAATGATGTCGGGGGATTTTCTCAATTTTCCTGTTCTTGGATTGATAGATACCACAATAACGAAAATGCCATCCTCGGAAAGCGTTTGACGATCGCGGACAACAACGTGTTGCTGTTCGCCGACTGAGAATCCGTCAACCATAACAGAACCTGAAGGCGCGCGTTCTTTTCGGACTGAAATCTTTTCACCTCCTTCAGATATTTCGATAATTGATCCGTTATCTGGTATGACGATGTTTTCTTTTGGAGTACCGAGTTGTTCGGCGAGTTCTGCGTGAATCCGTAGCATGAAATGGTGACCGTGAAGTGGCATGAAGTATTTGTAGTTGAGTTGTTGGTGTATCCATCCGAGTTCGTCGCGACTACCGTGACCGGAAGCATGAACAGAAGAGTCGTGGTAGGTGATGATGTGTGCTTCTTGTCGGTACAGGTTGTCTTTTAGTTTAGTGATGGCGCGCTCATTACCAGGGATTGCGGATGATGAAAATACTACAGTATCTGTGCGGGATAGGGTTATGTATTTGTGAGTTTTGTTCGCGATTCGATCAAACACTGAGTATTCCTCGCCCTGCGCTCCTGTTGCTAATACGATGACGCGATTCTGAGGGTAGTCCTCCATTTCCTCAACAGGAATGATATTATCAAATTTAACCAAGCCAAGCTGTTTGACTATTTCCACGTTACTTTTCATTGATCGTCCATCAATAGCGACAACTTTGTTGTATTTTTGCGCAAGTTTTATGAACTGAATTACGCGTTCAACTTGCGAAGCAAAAGTACCAATAATAAGCCGGCCGGGGACATCTTTGAGAATTGTTTCAATAGTGTCTATAGCCTTTGACTCTGGAAGCGAGAATCCAGGTTTGTGAACGGAAGTTGAGTCAAGTGTGAAGAGAAGAATTTTTTTATCGGCGAACATTTTCCAATGCTCCTTTTCTTTTTCCGTGGGTTTGCCGTCGATATGGTCAACACGTATGTCTTCAACAAACGCAATAGTGCCGATAGGTGTTTCAATAAGCAAACCCATTGAGTCAGGGATGGCATGAGAAATAGGGAAAAAACTTACAGAGAAATGTTCTCCGAGGCGTATAGTTTCTGTTCCTCGTACAGTTTTTACATCAATAGGTGCAACATCAGGAAATTCAAGTTGGCGTTTTTGTATAATCATCGAACCGAATTCTCTTGAGTAAATTGGAGGATTTCCGATATCTTCAATAATATATGGAATAGCTCCGATGTGGTCATAGTGCCCATGTGTTATTAACAACGCCTTAACACGTTCTTTTCGTTCTTTTAGATATGTGACATCGGGAAGTATGTAGTCAATTCCAGGGGTTTCTGCTTCTGAAAACTGAAAACCAGCATCAACGACGATAATTTCATCACCGTATTCAATAAGTGTCATATTTTTTCCGATCTCCTCTGTTCCTCCTAGAGGGATGATACGTAGAACGCCAGGCTCAGGAGGTGGAATATGCGTGCTTTTATTCCCTAATGAAGGAGAAGTTTTTTGTATGTGCGTTTTGTCTGGACGACGCATTCGTGTCTGCGTCCCACTTTCGCGTCTAGATACTGCTGGTGCAAGTGCTGAAGGAGAAGATCCAATCAATTTTCTCTTCGTTAGTGTAGTTGTATTTTTCCTGGGAAAAGCTGTAATTGTGGAAAATACACGCCGTCTTCTGGGTGCGTTTTGTATAACACTATTTTTGTTCTGGCTAACCTTATTAGACGTTCCCGTCTTTATTGGTGCTCGCATCACACGGATGCGGTTTCGCGGTCGTCCGCGTCTTTCTTGTCGTTCCATATAATAGAACCTATTTCACAGAATGAATAATATATTTGAAATCTAATTAAGCAAAAAAGTAAAAATTCTTTGCGTGTACATATACCAACGATATGCATCTAAGAATCTGCCACTGGGTTCTTGGATAGGCCCTTCGTGTACTCCTTTTATGTGTTCGGGAAGTACATACACAAGGTCGGGTACGTACAGGAACACTGCTGGAGCATCTGATTGCCACTCGTCCAAAAACGACTCATAGAGACGGATTCGTTCGTCGTAAGTAGATGTGGTTCGCAGTTTTTCAAGTATAGCATCAACTTGTACGTTTGTATATAGGGCAACGTTAAGACCCGGATCATTTCTCTGGCTTGAATGCCAAAAAGGGTATAAGTCTCCGTCGCGAGAGAGCACTTGTCCAAAAAGAAGGGCTTCATAATCACGTGTCCGAATAACTGTTTGGTTAAGTTGGGCCAAGTCAAAGAGTTCTACGGATACAGCAAATCCTGCTTCTCCGAATTGTTTTTGAAGAAGCTCAGCTGTAAGTTTCATTTCAGGGCTATTAACGGTTTTTATAGAGAATGAAAGTGATTGTTCTCCTTTCATATACAAACCTGTTTCAGCATCTCTATTCCATCCCGCACTTTTTAACAGGCTATGCACTTCTTTGTTTGAAGAATTGTTATCACTTGCTTTTTCGTAGATGTGTGGGGGTAGAGGAGTAAAGATAGGGGTACCAAAGCCACCCAATACTGTGTTAACGATTTCTGAGCGAGATATAGCAAGAGACAATGCTTTACGTACTGCAGTGTCTGTAAAAATAGGATTTTTATTGTAGTTCAAGAATAATCCGAAAGTACGAGGAAGAGGATATCGCCTTATGTCTTCAGTTTCTGCCGAAGAGGAAGAAAAAGACACAGGGTCAGACATTCGGAAAGAGTCAATATCTCCATTTGAAAACGCAGATATAAGCTCTTTTTCGTTTCCAAAGATACGTATAGATATTTTTGAAATATGAGGTTTCCCAAGAGAATAGCGTTCAAATGGTTTTAAAATATATTCTGAGGTTTTTCCAGAGCGTTCTTTTATTTTTGTAATCATGAAAGGTCCTGAACCGATGGGATGTTCATTTTGCGAGGAACCCATGAAATCTTCTGCTGTGATGTTACTCCAAATGTGCCGTGGAAGGATGCCGAGTGTGGTGTTGCTTAGAAATCCAGCATAAGGGCGCGGAAGCGTAAATACAACAGTATGTTCATCAGTAGCAGAAACCAATACTCCTTCCCATGCAGCGGCTTTTGTACTTCCGATTCGTGGATCTTGTGCACTTTGCACTGTGAAAACAACATCATCGGCGGTAATAGGTGTGTTGTCGTGGAAAAAGATATTCTTTTTAAGTATAAAAGTATATACTGTCTCATCTTCGGAAACCTCGTAAGTTTCAGCAATGTCTGGGATTAAGCCTCCTTCTGGAAGAGCGCGCATAAGTCCCGCATATACAAGTACAGTTAAGTCGCGATCAGCGTCAGTTTGTGCAAGTAGGGGATTTATAAATCGAGGGGTGCCTACTATACCTTCAACAAGCGTTCCTCCGTCTGCTGGAACTATTACAGTTGAATCTTTATGTGCAATATAAAGTATACCCAGAGCACTTGCTACAACTATAGAGGTTATAGTTATTACAAAAGAGCGTTCAATAAATGAGAGAGACTTATATATGGAACGTAGATATTCCCAAAACTTGTTGTGCTGGCAGCACATAAAAATGTTCGCGTAATAAACGAAAAGAATTAAAGAATTAGGGCTACAATGGCAGAAATAATGAAGAGTATAGCGACTGTTATGGTCGTGTAAAATACAATCTTTTCGATTCCGCGTCGTGTACGCTGAACACCGCCGTCATCACCACCGAAGGCAGCTCCCATACCAGCATCAGATTGTTGGAGTAATACGAGTACAATAAGTATTACGGCTAGTCCGATTTGTATGAACGGAATATATGCGACCATAGACAGAAGGAAGTATAGCACAAGTTAGATTGGAGTTCAATTAAGAAGAGTTATTGGAGTATGGGTTATTTTTATTCTTGTAGTAGATGATATGTGTTTTATGTGGTCTCACAATACGAATTATAGAGGTAACAGTTTGAAGATTTTAGGATAAAAGAAATATTTAAAAAACACGATAGAATTAATGTATATATTTAATCTAAAATACTAAAAACTCTTGCGTCAAGTACTATTTTTTTTGTATAATGCACCCGCATTATAAGACGTTAAACGTACTATTTTGGGTATGAAGAAAAAAACAGCAAAGAAGACTGGCATTCAACCGCTGGGAGATCGGGTTGTGTTGCAACCGTTGTCAGCCGATGAAATGTCAGTAAAGCGAGCTTCGGGAATTATCATTCCTGAAACAATAGACCGCGAACGACCAGAGCAGGGGAAAGTTGTGGCCGTTGGTCCAGGTCGATATGAAGACGGGAAACTTGTTCCTGTCAGGGTAAAGGTCGGAGACATCGTAGTATTCTCAAAGTACGGATATGATGAGATTAAAATCGATGGTGCAGAATATTACATTCTTAAAGAAGATTCAGTTTTAGCAGTTATAAAATAAACACGAATTTTGAATTACGAAATCAAAATCTAACTTGAAATCTAAGATTTTAATTTTTCATAGGAAGTTTGTGTTTTGTAATTCTTTATTCTGTTTTTGATTCACATATTATGTCAAGCAAAAAAATTCTCTTTAACACGGAAGCGCGAGAAGCATTGAAACGGGGGATTGATAAGGTTAGTAATGCAGTAAGGGTTACTATAGGTCCCCGTGGTCGCAACGCAGTACTTGAAAAAAGTTATGGCGCTCCGACAATTACAAATGATGGAGTTTCTATAGCTAAAGACATTGAACTAGCGGATAAGTTTGAGAATATGGGTGCTGAAATCGTAAAGGAAGTAGCATCAAAAACAAACGATACAGCAGGTGATGGTACAACTACTGCAATAATTCTAGCGCAGGCTCTAGTAACCGAAGGTCTTCGACACACAACGTTGGGAGTTAATGCGATGTCGTTGCGCAGAGGCATGGAGTTGGCGGGACAAGATGTAGTTGAAGGACTTCGTTCAATCTCCAAACCGATAAAAGGAAAAGAAGAGGTGCGACAGGTAGCGACTATTTCATCAGAATCTGAAGAACTAGGTACGATTATCGCAGAAACAATTGAAAAAGTTGGGAAAGATGGAGTTGTAACAGTTGAAGAATCTCAGACTCTGGGTATTGAATCAGAGATTGTTGAGGGACTTGAATTTGATAAAGGATATATTTCCGCGTATCTAGTTACAAACCCAGAGAGAATGGAGGCGGAATACAGAGATGTTCATGTGCTTGTTACAGATAAGAAGATTTCTACTGTAAAAGAAATCCTGCCTTTCCTTGAGAGTCTTGCGGCATCTGGCTCTAAAGATCTTGTTATCATAGCAGAAGATGTTGATGGAGAAGCTCTTGCGACGTTTGTCGTCAACAAGCTTCGCGGTGGGTTCAACGTGCTTGCTGTGAAGGCACCTGGTTTTGGAGATCGCAAGAAAGAAATGTTGTCAGATATTGCTGTGACTGTTGGAGCAAAAGTAATCTCGGAAGAGACAGGCACAAAACTGGAAAATGCAACTATTTCTATGCTGGGACGTGCACGACGAGTTGTTTCTACTAAGGATTCTACAGTTATTGTTGGAGGTAAAGGTAAGAAATCAGATATTGATGCTCGAGTAGCTCAGTTACGCACTCAACTTGAAAGCTCTGATTCAAAATATGATCGCGAGAAACTACAGGAGCGCATCGGTAAACTTACGGGGGGTGTTGCAGTTATTCGAGTAGGTGCAGCTACAGAAACTGAGATGAAGTATCTAAAGCATAAAATAGAGGATGCAGTAAACGCAACAAAAGCTGCAGTTGAAGAAGGAATTGTTCCCGGTGGAGGAAGTGCTCTAGTGAAAGTTGCGAAAAAACTCGAAGGTAAAAGAACAGGAACGGATGCTGAGTCAGTTGGGTATGGAATAGTTGTGCATGCATTGCACGCACCTTTGCAATATATAGCAATTAATGCAGGGAAAGACGATGGTTTAGTAATAGTTGACCGAGTAAAAAATAGTGGGAAAAATTCTGGTTATAACGCTGCAGACGATAAAATAGTGGAAGATATGCTAGAGGAAGGAATAGTAGATCCTGTTAAGGTAACGCGTGCGGCACTTCAAAATGCTATTTCAGCTGCATCGTTGCTTATTACAACAGAAGTGGCAATAGCAGAGGAACCAAAACAAGAACAATCTCCAGCGATCAATAATAGCGGAATGGATTACTAAAAAATTAAGATACAAAGCAGCCCAAATCTAAAATTGGGCTGCTTTGTGCTTTTTATGCATGGAGATGGTCCTCACGTATAGCGGTATTTTTGTGATATACTTACAGTGTATATTTAATGGCAGTAATTAGTTTATATGTCGTTTCAAACAATTATTTTACTTATTGTCGTAGCGGTTATTGTATGGGCGATTATTATATATAACCGATTTATTAAACTTAATAATCGCACAGACGAAGCTTGGTCTGACATAGACGTTCAACTAAAGCGTCGTTACGATCTCATTCCTAATTTAGTTGAAACCGTCAGAGGTTACGCAACACATGAGCGGGAGGCTTTTGAAAATGTTACTAAGGCGCGTGCTAATGCAATGGGAGCTCAGGGTATTGAGAATCATGCTCAAGCAGAAAATATGCTCACTGGAGCCTTAAAATCATTGTTTGCAATAGCCGAAGCATATCCAGATCTTAAAGCAAACCAGAATTTTCTAGAGTTACAACGAGAACTTTCTGATACAGAAAATAAAATTCAGGCTGCACGTCGCTTTTACAACGGAAATGTGCGTGATCTTAATATTGCCGTTGATTCGTTTCCGAGCAACTTAATTGCTCGAGGCTTTCGTTTCGGTAAACGGGAATTTTTTGACATTGAAGAAGGCGAGCGAGAGCCAGTAAAAGTCAAGTTTTAAAAGTTCATGCGAAGCTCGTATACACATTATAGCCGGAACTTTAGCCCGGTATGGTATCTTGTCTTTATTAGTGTTGTAGTTATGGGGACAGTTACGTGGCGAGCTTATACGGTAGTTAAAGAAATTGATTTAAACAATAGGGAAATGGTTGCGCAAATGGAAGAATTGATGAAATAAAATCAGTCAATATAAAAAATTGAAACTTAAAATTCAGAAAAGTTTTTAAGCTTCAATATAATTATAAATTTCTATGTCTTCTCTGTATTCTTTAAAGGATTCAAATATTACAAAAACTTGGGGATTGATGGGTATTTTTTTTGTTGTAGTTATTTTTGTCGGGTGGGTGTTTGCTCAGGCGTACCAGTCATCAGCAATTTTGTACGGGGCAGTGTTGTTATCTTTGCTTATGAATGTGACAAGTTATTGGTATTCAGACACAATCGCTCTAGCAGTTTCGGGAGCCAAGAGTGTGTCTAGAGAGGAATATTTTGATTTGTATACCGTAACGGAAAATTTATGTATCACAGCGGGAATTCCCATGCCTAAGGTTTATGTAATAAATGATCCAGCTCCGAATGCGTTTGCAACAGGTCGCAATCCAAAGCATGCTTCTATAGCCGTTACGAGCGGGCTTTTAGAGAGTTTGTCACGGGTTGAGCTAGAAGGCGTTGTGGCGCATGAGCTTGCGCATATAAAAAATTACGATATTTTACTTTCTACAGCAGTAGTTGTGCTGGTAGGATTTCTCAGTTTACTGTCGGACTTTTTCCTTCGTTCTATGCGTTTTCGTGGTAGGGATAACGATCGAGGAAATGTGATATTTCTTATGGTCGGTATTGTTCTTGCGATACTATCGCCTATAGCGGGGGTTATTATTCAGCTTGCAATTTCGCGTAAACGAGAATTTGTAGCTGACGCAACAGGGGCACTACTTACTAGATATCCAGAAGGATTGGCTTCAGCTCTTGAAAAAATATCGTCTTATACTTCAACAATGAGAATCACACACAGAGCAACAGCGCATCTATTTATTTCAAGTCCTCTTGGTGGTATTTCTAAAAATACTACTGGTTGGTTTTCAAGATTATTTATGACACATCCGCCAATAGAAGATCGTATTGCTGCATTACGTGGAATAGAAAAATAACATATATGAAATCAGACATGTCTATGAATTTAAAAATACTTTCTCGCATGGTTAAAAGTGTGCGAGGTCTTATTTTGGCAGATGAGTATACTCTTGATGATGAGGTTAGATTTCGTAGGTTATTGTTAGATCTAGAAATAGTTTTGGATGATTCGGGGGAAGCAGAAACTATAACGGCTCTGCGAGAGGAACTTAAAGAGCTTAGGCGTCTTATGTATCGCGATGAGTTAACTGGAGTACTTAATCGTCGTGGAGTGAACGAGGTGTTTGGAAATTTTTTTAAGGAAGCACTTTTTGCTAATGAGAACTCTGAAAAAAGACGTGGTCTTATAATTTCTGATTTTTCAGTTATTTTTATAGATCTTGATGATTTTAAAAAAATTAACGATCAATTCGGGCATGAAGAAGGTGATAAAATATTAAAAGAATGTGCAAAATTTTTGGAAAGTAGAGTACGAGAGATAGATGCAATAGGCAGATATGGTGGAGAAGAATTTATAATCGGTTTATTAGGAACTTCTGAACATGGCGCTTATGAGAAAGCTGAACAATTAAGGAAGGAGTTGCAGGAAAATATTTTTGTTAATAATGAAGTTCCTCTTACAGCAAGTTTCGGTGTAGCATCGCTTAAAACAACAAATGCAAAAACTTTAGAAGATCTTATTCGCGCAGCTGATTTGGCTATGTACGAAGCAAAGTTAGATCTTGGAAAAAATATGGTTGCACGTCATAGTGAACGAAAGGATCACAATTCTTAGGATAAAAGTATTATGAGCATTCCTTTATTATCTTTATCTTGGAAAGAGGGGCGTATTTGGGATTCTTGGATGATAGTACACTTTTTAACCGGTACAAGTATTGGGTTTGGAAATTTTTTTCTAGAGCTTCCTTCGATGCTGTTATTTATAGTTTCAGCGTTAGCTATGATTTTGTGGGAAATAATAGAAATTTTTAGTAACGTAAACGAAGTGGCTGAGAATAGACTTATAGATGTTGCGATTGGGTTGTTGGGTATTTATTTTGCTAGTGAAATCGTACTTCCTAGAGTAGATGGCATATATTCACAAATCCTTTTTTACTCAAGTTTAGTGCTTTTGGCTCTGTTTTGTTATTTCGGATGGAACGCATATCAAAAAAGAATTTCCAAAAAATAAGAGTTTTATAAGCACTTCATATGTGCTATAAAGAGTTTGTTTGGAGGCGTCGCATAGTGGTCTAGTGCACCGTCTTGGAAAGGCGGCGTGCCGCAAGGCACCGAGAGTTCGAATCTCTCCGCCTCCGCAACCAATCATCAATATCTAGCCCAGTTTTTGCGTGTTAGCTATTTTTTTCTGTTTTTACATTTTTAGCGTACGGCGGATTTAATAGATTTCTTTAGCATTTTTCACTATGTAAAAGTTAAACAACACAATATGTATATTTTAGTTAAATTTGATAAAATATCAAAAAGATTTTTTTATCTTAAAAAGAAACTTATAGAAGTTTTTGGTGTAAAAATAAGAAAATAAATGTAATAGAAATGGAACAAAATCTATCTAATTTCATAAAATATTGTCTCAGTTATGTGAAGCTAACGCGAGAACGTACCGCTGCAGCTCAACAAAAATATTCAGTTAATCTGCCAAGTGAACATTTCAGTCTTCTTGGTTTGCTTAATGGAGATACAGATGGAAGTATTAGCGAATTAATTAACTTAGAAACTTTTTATTCCTATGATCCAAAACAGGTACCTAAAGAAAAAAAAGAGCAATATGAAAAGGAAAAAGATCTAGCTAACAAAATTGAAGAAATATACAATAAATATCGAAATGATCATTACACTAAACAGGTAGTTTTCAATTTTGGCTATTTTGAAATAGAAATTCCTATTGATCCTAATAGCGGCTCTATAGAAGTAGATAATACGGGAGAAATAGAAGAATCCTCGTTAGTTAAAACTAAAATTAATCGTCATCCATTATTTTCTTTGCCCATAAGAATTGAAAAGGAAATCAGTAAGGGCGGGGTGGGTAAGTATTACATTTATTCAGTTGATTCAGAGGTTCAAGTAAATATCGCAACATTAGAACCAGTTCTAGGTCAGGATCTGTATTATCAGCTTTTGGAAGAAATTGGTAAATACGAAATTGAAGGGCGCCTATCTTTACCGATAATCGATTTTGAAACTTTTAAAGAGATTTGGCATAAAATTAAAGCTCAATTAAGACTCAAGGAGGCAAATTTTGGCGAGGATTCTTTCTTGATTGAAGAAATTAAAGTATCTTTAGGACCTAAGGCGAACTATTTTCTTGCTGAGGATTTAGCTAAGCTAGCGCAGCTACCAGAAAAGGAATTGGTAAAAACCGCTTTGACTAGTTGGACTGATGATGAAGGATTAAATATAGAAAGCGAAATACCGAATGAGAAGCAACTTTATTTTCCATTTCTTTATGATAAGTATCAACTTTCTACTCTCTCAATACTTGGAAATAAGGCGGCGATAATTCAAGGTCCCCCTGGAACTGGAAAATCTGAAACAATTTCAAACATACTTTGTCATCTTGCTGCTAACAGGAAAAAAGTACTTTTTGTAAGCCAAAAAGCACAGGCGTTGAAAGTTGTAAAAGATAAGTTGAAAAAACTAGGCGTAAAATATCTCTATGGATATTTACCTAATCCTCAATCGGCTCAAATAGGCGAAGAAGATGAAGCAGATGGTATAGCTCCACAATTAAGTGCTTTGGGTGCTCATATTGAAAAGTTAGGCTATAGATTTAATACAAGAAAGAATTTAGTTGAATATAGAGGAGTTAATTCTGAATCTTATTCAATAGAGCAGACAGTAATGAAAAAAGAAAAATATCGAAATAAACTTAATACGATTATTGACTCACAACGAAATTATTACCAACTTCATCAAGAACTAATATCTTTGAAAGATTATGATATAGATATAACTGATTTTGGTTGTTTCGAAAAAAGTTTTTCATCTGCAGAATGGAAGGAAATTAAGGAAACTAGATCGTATGTAGAGTCTTTAAGAAAAGTCATCAAAAAATATGAACAAAATGACGATAAAAAAAAGTTTGATGAACTTTTTATTTCTATAGATCTCAATGGGAAAAAATTGTCCGAAGAAATAGGTAAATTACGAGAAGATGTTTCTAAAACAGGTTATGATCGACATTCTAATTTATTAAGAAAATTAAATAATCTTAATCGTAATTTTCGTTTGTTAGAAGTAAGAGATAAGCTTCCAAGAGAGATTATAGATTATATCGACGGTGTTTTGACTAGCGACATTTCACGTAGCGAGGCTACTAATCGTTTAAATTCTCTTTTCAATTATTGCTACTATTACGAAAATATTCAGAGTTTAGAAGCAGCAAAAGAAAAGTTGCGTAAAAAACTAAGCACTTGTGGAGTTTCTGATGAAGAATTTGATCAAATAGATAATAAGATTGAAGCGGTTCAAGTAGACGAGTTGGATAAAGTAAAAAGTAAAATTTTGCGAGTTCAAGAAATAAAATCGGAGTTGAAAAAAACTCAAAAGCAGAAAATATAAATAAAATAGGGTCTGATTTAAAAAAAACAGAACAAGAGAGAATAAATCGTATAGTTTTGTATATTCAAAATATAGTTAATAGTAGAATTATTGACAAATGGAAGCAAGGAATCACTGTAAAACAAATAGTGAGAAAATTGGCTTCAGCTTTTGGAAAATCAAAAAAAGCATTTAAAACTTTTGACAATCTTCGCAAGGACAGCGATAACTTCAACACGATTTTAGATCTCATTCCTGTTTGGATAATGGAACTTGATGATGCTAGTCGTATTATCCCTCTGGAAGCTGGAATTTTTGACTATGTTATTTTGGACGAAGCATCACAATGTAATGTTGCCTACACGTTGCCAGTAATGTTCCGAACAAATCGAGTTCTTTTCGTGGGTGATAGCGAGCAAATGAGAGACAGTACAGTAAAATTTAAATCAAACCGTATTTTTGATGAATTGGCAAGGCGCTACAAAATTCCAGTGGAGCGACAGATTAAAGCAACTGACTCAGCCGCTCAATCTGTTTTGGATATAGCTTATCAGCGAGGATTTATGGATAGGCCTTTACGTTATCATTATCGATCTCCGTCAGAACTAATAGGTTTTTGCAATAATTACTTCTATACCCCAAATGGTAAAGAGTTGATTCCTGTCAATAACAATTATTTAACATATAAAGATACTAACCGAATAATGCTTGTACATGAGGTAAAATCTGATTGGAAGAATGAGTTCTCGGATCAAGTGAATGTAGCAGAAGCCAATTCTATTTTAGAATTGTTTAAAGAACTAAGATCAGACGAACGCTATCGCGATAAATCTATAGGCATTTTATCGTTTTTTAACCTTCAGGCTAGCTATATACGAACCCTTTTTGAATCAGAGGGTTTTGAAGAAGAAAAAGATAACTATAAAGTTAGCATTATAGAAGGTATACAAGGCGATGAAAAAGATATAGTTATTTATTCTTTTGTAATCAGGGAGTTAGGACAAAAGAATAAATATGTACCACTTACCGGCGAAGGAGGCAATATAGGCGCATATATTAACAGAGGACGAGTGAATGTGGCTTTTTCGCGTGCTAGATTGCAAGTGCATTGTTTCGTAAGCTTGTCTCTGCATGAATTTCCAGAAAAGATATGGATTAAAAAATACCTTGAATATGCACTTGAGAAAGGAGAAGTAACATTTTATTCTACAGAGCTCAAACCTTTTGATTCATACTTTGAGGAAGAATTCTATAATCTTTTGCGTGTAAAATTAAATCGCGGCTATAAAATACAGAATCAAGTTGAGTCATGTGGCTTTAAGATAGATTTTGTTATCAGCAATATTAACACTGGAAAACGCATAGCCGTAGAGTGCGATGGCCCGTGCCATTTTAAAGATGAAATAGATGAAGCTTATGGAATATATATTGAAAGTGATGAGGAGCGACAACGAGTTTTAGAAGCTTCAGGTTGGAAATTTTTCAGAATCAAATACTCTGATTGGATAGACGAAAAATTTGATAGAAACAGCATTGTTTCAGATATAATGGATCAACTAAAATAATAGTTTCTGTCAAAATTTGGATTCGTAGTAAAAGAATTTGGTAGTTGTAATATTTAATTGTATATGTAAATTTGAAAACGAAACCGAATAATTGATTTAGATTTTCAATTTTATATTTACGATTAAAAATGGAAGAATTTACCAAAATTGAAGACTCAGAGAAAATAGAGAAAGTGCTAACTTTTGAGGTTATGCAAGTTCCAGAAATTATGGTGCAAGAAAAAAGAAATGCTCAACTTCTTTCATTATTATTGAGGGCAGAAAATTCAGAACGGGGTGAGACAGAAACTCCTTTGGCTATAGAAATTTCTGAATATTTCAAAAACAATCCTATAGATCCAAGAATTTTGAAAACCATTAGAGTGCTTTATGGAGAAGGTATTGATGAGTAGGCACTCTACTATCTAGCACTTACTTATAAACACCCTGAAAGAGTAGAAAAGGTGTTAGAAATGGCATCAGATTATAAGCCAAATGTAAAAAATCCTACAGAGATCCATAAAAGAGTTTTAACGCTTTTAGAGCATTTTGATCAACTTATTTCTGCTTCTCAGTTAGGAAAAAAAATTTTTGAAGAAATTGAGCACGACAAGGAAGAACGATTGAAAGGAATTGGAGAAACTAAAAAAAGAATTGAATCATTGATATATTTTTTCAAACCAGATAAAAAAACGACTAGCGTAAGAAAAATAAGTTTCATTTCTACAGACCCTCTTTATAAGAAAAATTCTGGTAGAAATTTTCTAGTTTTACCTGACGAACAAATTATACTCTCTAATATTGATAATATTGATAACCAAGACCATGAATTTTTACACGGGATTATAAACCCTATTGTTGAGAAATTATCTAAATTACTTATGGATGAACAAAAAGAAAAAATTTCTCAGTTAGCCAATAAAAAATTGAAGCAAGATTACGGAAGCGGTTATTTTAATTTACTTTGTGAAGAACTAATAAGAACCTATAACGATGTTTTTAAGAAAGGAGAGAGGCCACAAACTTACGAAGATTTTGTTATAAAAATCTCAGAAATCACAGACGATCAATTTAAGAATAATTTAGTGGATGATAAAGGTTTTCGTGAGAAGTGCGATCTTTTAGAAATAAAAACTGTTGATTATTTGAAAAGTAAATCTAGAGAATATTTTGAAAAATTTGAGGAGAATAAATTGAGGGAGATAATTTTCGATATTTATAAAGAATACGTTAATCGTGCAGAAACTGAATATAAAAATTTTGAACAATTTATATTATCAAGATTTCCAACTGTAATATAAGAATCTAAAAAATAATTCATTAATTATCTCTCAAGAAATTTTTTAGAAATCTTTTTTATTTTAGAAAATTCAGAAGGTGAGAACCAGAGTATGTCGGGATGGCGCTTAAACCACGTCATTTGACGCTTAGCATAATGTTCAATATCTTTCTGTAGACATTCCACCATCTCTTTTTTAGTTACCTTTTTTTGTAAATACAAGGCGATATTCCGATACTCAAGACCGAAAGATTCTAATTTTTTCCATGAAATACCTTGAGAACGAAGTTTTTTTACTTCTGCTATCATCCCAATTTTCATTCTCATCAATAATCGTTTATTGATTTTAGAAGCAAGCTTTTCTTTAGGGAGAGTTATTCCAATATAAAGTGTATCAAATTTATTTTTTTGTTTACGTGGCTTTGGAACTTTTCCGTGTGTTTCAATAATTTCAAGAGCTCTAATTAATCTGCGTCTATTATGTCGGTCAATTGTTTTCGCGCGATAAGGATCTTTTTTTCTTATAAGTTCAAATAATTTTTCAGTTGAAAGTTTCTCAAGCTTTAGCCGAAGTTTTTTGTTTGGTGGAACTTCTGGTATTGATAATCCTCTAGTGAATGCGTCTATGTAGAGTCCTGTGCCACCGACAACAATTGGAACAAGTCCTCTTCGTAGTATGGATTTAGATGCTTTCTGGGCGTCACGTATATATCGAGCAACACTATACTGTGATTTTGGAGAAGCAACGTCAAGTAGAAAATGCCGTATACCCCGCATTTCTCGTTTAGTGACCTTACCGGTCCCTATATCCATACCTCGATAAACTTGACGGGAATCGGCAGATATTATTTCGCCATTAACGTCTTTAGCTAGACGTACTGAGATATCGCTTTTTCCTGTAGCAGTAGGTCCAAGAATAACTATGAGTTTGTGTTGCATAGCAGTTCTATCCTGCATTTATTTTCTGTAACTGGCAAGTATTAGAAATGTAATGTGTTTTTGTTTATCGCTACTATAAAAAATTTCTGGTAAAATCTCTTAGGAAGGCCGGGGTGGCGGAATGGTAGACGCGCACGACTCAAAATCGTGTGTCGCAAGACATGAGGGTTCGAGTCCCTCTCCCGGCACATTACGATATTTCAAGTGAGTTTAGTGTTAGAATGAGAAAGTAAAAAATGCCAAATTTTTATAAAATAAACTATGAGTTTTCATAATAACGCAATTTTCTGGGTTGAGGTAGAAAAAATAGTACCAAATCCGTTTCAGCCACGACGTTTTTTTGATGAACAGAAACTGAAGGAACTAGCAATCTCTATTCGTCAGTATGGAGTTTTACAGCCGTTGGTAGTAACTCGTCGTGAACGCACCCGTGATGATGGTGGATTGCGCGTTGAATATGAGCTTATTGCAGGTGAACGAAGGTTGAGAGCATGTAAACTTGCTGGGGTGTCGTTGGTTCCAGTTATTATTCGTGACGAGGAAGAGAGTGAGCAGATGAAGTTGGAGCTTGCAATTATTGAAAACCTACAACGCGAAGATATTAACCCTGTTGAGCGCGCTCGAGCATTTCATCAGCTAGTTGATCAGTTTAATTTGACACACGGAGACGTAGCACGAAAAGTTGGGAAGAGTAGAGAGTATGTTTCCAATACGATTCGACTGCTTCGATTAACTGATGAAATGCAACAGGCACTTGCAGAAGGAAAGATTACAGAAGGTCACACCAGACCTCTATTGATGCTAATCGATCGTCCTGAAGAGCAATCAGTGTTATTCAAGGAAATTATTTTAAAAAAACTTAATGTGAGAGACGCAGAGCAGATTTCTAGACGTATTGCTGTAGAAAAAATACGTAGACATGATAAGGCATATGACCCTGAAATTCTTGAAATGGAGAAGCAAGCTTCTGAGAGCTTGGGAACTAGAGTCCAGATAGAGCCACGTGAAGTTGGTGGGCGTGTGTCCATAGAATTTATGTCCGAGGAGGATCTTAGAAACATTCTTTCAATGCTTAACGTACAAAAGTTGGAAGAACAGCGAATGGCTCGTATGGTAGATGAGGCTCTATCAGAAAAACCTGAGGAGAAAAAAGATGAACAAGAAGACGATGATTTATATTCGGTGACTAATTTTTCGATATAGATTCTTCTTTTTCAAGAGCTGCCCGCACTTTTTTGCGCGCCAAACCGGTTGCAACCCATTCTAGCCATCGGTGTGAAGGTCGAGCTGATTGTTTTGTCTCAACAAACACAATATCTCCGTGTTGTAGTTTTGTTGAAAGAGCAACGAATTTTCCGTTAATTCGAGCACCTGAGGCATGATCTCCTAGGTCTGAGTGGATAGCGTAAGCAAAGTCTATAGGAGTAGCTCCTATCGGAAGATCAACAACTTCTCCATTTGGGGTAAAGACAAATATTCGGTCGTTGAAAAAGTCACTACGCAAGTTTTTAATAAAAGAGAGAGAGTGTCCGACAGTATCTTGAGTTTCGGCCATATCACGAATCCACTCTGTGACAGGAGAAACGCCGTTATCGTGTGTATGACCAAATAGTGTTTGTACCAATGCAACGCTCGTGTTTTGTGAGCCAGTTGAGTTTTTTTCTTTGTACTCAACATGAGAAGCGATACCGTATTCTGCAATGTGATGCATTGCTTGTGTGCGTATTTGTATTTCAATAATTGCGCCATCGCCTGTAAATACTGTTGTGTGCAAGCTTTGATATCCGTTTTTCTTAGGCATGGCGATGTAATCTTTGATACGTCCAGGAAGAGGTTTCCATGTACCGTGTACGAGCCCGAGGCATAGATAGCATTCTTCAACAGTTTTTACTATTATTCGGAGAGCTGCGATGTCATAAACTCGATCAATGTTCATGTCTTTCTGTCGTAATTTTTTGTAGAGTGAATATAGGTGTTTGATACGATAATCCATTGAGTGAACGGTAATTTGCGATTTGCCGAGCATTTCTCGAAGTTCGCGCGCAAGTGAATGCAGTTGTTGGATGTTTTCTTTACTTTTTTCCTCGCGTAATCGAAGAGTTTCAGCATATTCCTTTGGGTATGCTGTTTTAAACGATATGTCCTCAAGTTCTCCTTTTAGTGTTCCCATACCAAGTCGATGTGCTATGGGCGCATAAATTTCAAGAGTTTCTTGGGCAATACGTTCTTGTTTGTCTTTCGGTAAAGCTCCTATAGTTTTTAGATTGTGTAGACGGTCAGCAAGTTTTATTAGGATAACTCGCGGATCCTGTGCAGTGGCAAGAAATAATTTCCTGAGCGTTTCAACGTGGCGTTTAAGTCCGCGATATTTTAGTTTTCCTAGTTTTGTAACTCCATCTACAAGAAATGCTATTTCATCTCCAAAAGAAGTTCGTATGTCGCTGATGGAAATATAAGTATCTTCAACTGTGTCATGTAAAAGACCTGCTGCAATAGTTTGAGCGTCTGCTCCCATCCGCGCAAGGTTATGAGCAGTTGCGGTAACATGAGAAAAATATGGAACCCCTGATTCTCTAACATGCCCCTCATGCGCCTCTTTAGCTATTTGATATGCTTTTTCGATTAGACCACGATCTTTTGCGGAGAATCTATGCTGAGAACGAGATAGTATGTGAGCAATTGTGTGCATACCTATTCAAGTGTTTTGAGCCCAACAAGAATAATAGAGTTAGATTTTTTGTAACACATATAACCAAATACCGCACTTATATGTACGGGTAGTATACTCCAATATACTAAAACGCGCGCGTTACGTTTTTTTCTTTTTCTTTCGCGTAAAATTACGCTTTTTTTTGGGTTCAGCCAGTATTTCAAGAGCACGCTCTAATGAAACCGTGTACACATCATCAGATTTTAGTGAGCGAAAATCTCCATTATGACCTATATAAGGCCCAAACCGCCCAATGTTTGCAACTATGTCTTTCCCTGAATCAGGGTGAGCTCCTAGTGAGCGAGGTAGAGAAAGGTAACGGACCGCTTCATCAAGTGTGATGGCTGGTGGATCTTTTTCTTTAGGGATACTTGCGCGACGGGGTTTTTTATTTTTTGGTGTTTTGAGCCCAAGTTGAACATACGGGCCATATGGACCGTCTAGTATAAAAATAGGTTCTCGAGTTTCTGGATGGTATCCAATTTCCTCTGGGTCAACTACTTCTTTTCCTTCTTCATTACGTGCGCCGTCACACTCAGGAAAACGGGAACAACTCATAAACACACCTTGGCGGGATAGTTTCATCACCATTTTACTGTCACATTTTGGACACGTATATTCTTCAGGTGCTTCACCAAGGTCGGTTATTTTTTTTGCATCTTTTGCTTTTTTCTTGACCTCCTTTGAAAATGGAATGTAAAAATCAGAAAGAGTTTTTGTATATTCTCGTTTTCCGCGCGCAATGTCATCTAATTCATCTTCCATTTCAGATGTAAAGGAATCGCTGATGTATTTAGTAAAATTTTTTTCAAGAAATGACGATACAACGTCGCCTGTTGGAGTGGGTGTAAGCGTCCGGTTTTCTCGTGTTACATAACCTCGATCTTCTAGAGTTTTTATAATAGATGCGTAAGTAGAAGGTCGGCCGATTCCACGTTTTTCAAGTTCTTTGATGAGGCCGGCTTCTGAGTAGCGAGGTGGCGGTTGGGTTTCTTTTTGTTGGCTTTCAAGTGCTAGGAGCGTTAGTGGGTCACCGGCGATTAGATTGGGCATCTCAACATCTTCTCCTCGTGAGTGTGGGTCTGCCATAAACCATCCCGGAAATACAACACGTGAACCTGTAGCTGAAAACACAGGTATGTTGTGATCTGTCGTGGTAGCAGTTATTTTGGTTTGTATGAGTTGTGCGGGAGACATTTGTGAGGCAACAGTACGTTGCCAGATAAGTTCATATAGACGTTGTTCGTCATCTGTGGAACCCGCTTTTTCTTTTTCTACATTAGTAGGGCGTATTGCTTCATGAGCTTCCTGCGCGTTTTTGCTCTTGCTTTTATAGCGGGTGGGGGAAGCGTAGTTTGATCCAAATTTTTTTATAACAAGATCTTTGATACTTTGTTGGGCACTTGAAGCTAGGTTTGTGCTATCTGTACGCATGTATGTTATGAGGCCTTTTTCATACAGTTTTTGAGCAGTGCGCATTGTTCGAGAAGGAGAAAATCCAAGTCGAGTTGAAGCACTTTGTTGTAAAGTTGAAGTTGTAAATGGAGGTCGAGCCTTACGATACACTTCGGTTTCTTTGCTGTCTTCTACGATCCATGAACTGGATGTGCCTAACTTCTTTATTTCTTCTACACGCGCTTCATTCCTTGGCTCTTCTTCGCATGTTAGTAGTAAATGAGTACCTTGCTTGGTTTCAATGTTAGCGGTAAGTATCCAAAAACTTTCAGGTACAAAAGAACGAATGATACGTTCGCGTTCCATTAATATGCGTAGTGCTGGAGATTGTACGCGACCCGCAGAAAGCCCGTACCTCACTTTTTTCCAAATGATTCCTGATAAATCATATCCAACGAGACGATCTAATACTCGGCGAGCTTCTTGAGCTTGTCGAAGGTTTTCGTCAATAGAGCGTGGATGTTTGATTGCTTCTGTAACTGCTTCCTGAGTTATTTCGTGGAAAACAACTCGTTGTGCTGGAAGTATTTTTGCTTTCGTTTTTCGTTTAGCAGTGTCTGATAGGCCTAATGTTTCAGCAAGATGCCAAGCGATAGCCTCTCCTTCACGATCAGGGTCAGTAGCTAGATAAATTTCTTCTGCTTTTTTAACAGCTTCTTTAAGGTCTGCAATGACCTTTTTTTTCTCCGGGACTATTTGATAGTTGGGAACAAAACCTCCATCTATGTCGATGGCGTTTTTATTGCTTTTTGGCAAGTCGCGGACGTGCCCGACGCTGGCTAGAACAGTATATTCAGACCCCAAATACTTTTCTATGGTCGTCGCTTTCGCGGGAGATTCTACTATAACTAATTTCATAGCAAATGACACAACTAATACTATGGTATCACTTTTTTTGCAAACGATATTGTGCAAAACGTATTTTGATGGTATATTCTGCGCGGAAATTTAACATAAGGAGAGTCTAATGATCTATAGATTTTCTTTCGAGGTTTTGGACCAGAACGGGATATCTGAATTTTGTCAGATCCAAGTTCTGGCCCACAATATTCTCGAAGGTATTCGTGAATTCGTGTACTGCCTCGCTGAGTGGCGGGTAGAGAGTGTCCGAGACATTAGACTAGAACTCAATGGTTCCACGGTCGCGTGTTTTCATGGCACAACCGGACATTTGTCATCGCTTACAAATCTTGGGGCGTGGAAGGTAGTGTAGAACCATGCTCCAAAGCCCCTGTGCTACAGGGGCGTTTTTGTAAGAGAAAGTTATATTCTAGTTATTTTGCCGAGCATTGTAGTAACACATCGTTTTATTTCAAGAAGTGAAATTGAGATGCGAACGATAGAAGGATCTAGGCCTGTAGTTGTACACAATTCGTCTATGGTCTGGGGTTCATCAAGAGAATTAAGTATGATCCGCTCTTCAGATGTAAGCACATCTTCAGAAATTGATTTTGAGTTTACGGTAATACCTAGAGATTCTAAAATATCTTCTCCAGAAGTTACAGCGTGAGCACCTTCACGCAAGAGATGGTTAGATCCAGCGCCTGCTTGTGATGTAATGGAGCTTGGAACAATTAACACATCGCGATTGTACTCCATAGCCAGACGCGCGGTTATGAGTGTTCCTGATTTTTCTCGTGCTTCAATGATTAGTGTCGCATGGCACAAACCTGCCATGATACGATTTCGTTTTGGAAAACCCCATACAGTAGCTTGCTCTTCTGGAGAACACTCAGAAAGTAGTGCTCCGTCATGTGAGAGGATTTTATGAGCGAGTCCCACATTAGATCGTGGATATAGTGCACTGTCGAGTATACCGGACCCAGGAACTGCAACTGTTGGTATTCCATAGTGGATTGCTTCTTCGTGCGCGCAAGAATCAATTCCTAGAGCAAGTCCAGATACGATTACTATTGGGTAACCAGCAAGTTCTCGTATAAGCTTCTGGCAAGCAGTTATTCCGTATGAAGAATGTTTCCTTGATCCGACTATACAAAGCCAAGAAAATGACAGATCAGGCAATTTTCCTCGAATAAACAGATGTGAAGGCGGGTCGGGTATTTCGTTAAGAAGAGGAGGGAACTCTTCGGACGAGATACGTCGAGCTGGCTCCTGGTGTTTCATTTGAGCAGTATGACTCGGGTATATAAAAAAAAGATAAATAATGTATAGTATAGGTATGCTAGATATTAATTTCATTAGAGAAAATAAAGATATAGTTATTGCTGGTGCCAAAAAAAAGCACGTAGAAATTGATATTGAAGGGCTTTTGAAACTAGATGATGCGCGCCGTGCACTTACACAGGAAGTTGAAGCTCTTCGGGCGCAACAAAATATTGCAAGCGAAAAAATACCGTCAGCAACCTCGGAGGAACGGGTCAAGATATTGTCTGACATGAAATCAGTAAAAGAATCGTTACTTAGAAAGGAAGAAGAATTAAGGGCAACTCTTGATGATTGGAAAGCTCTTATGCTCCGTGTTCCAAATATTCCAGATGTTTCTGTCCCTGAAGGTAATAGTGATGCAGATAATGAAGAGGTTTCATCGTGGGGAGAAAAACCCAGGTTTGATTTTGAACCAAAGGATCATATTGAAATCATGCAAAATCTTGGGATGGTTGATTTTGAGCGAGGATCAAAGGTACACGGATTTCGAGGTTACTTCCTTACAGGAGATGGAGCTAGGCTTTCGTTTGCTATTTGGCAATATGCGATGGATTTCTTCATGAAGAAAGGATTTCAACTTATGATTGCACCGGCCATTGTTAAAAAACAGTTATTGTATGGTACCGGGCATCTTCCTAATGATGTTGAAGATATATTTCGTACTCAAGATGATGATTATCTAGCTGGAACAGCAGAAATTCCTGTTATGGGTTTTCATAGTGAAGAAGTTCTTGATGTGAAAGATCTCCCAAAAAAATATCTCGCGTTTTCTCCGTGTTATAGGCGTGAAATAGGCAGTTATAGTAAAGATGTGAAGGGACTTATTCGAGTGCATGAGTTTTATAAGTTTGAACAGGTAGTTTTATGTGAAGCTAATCACGAAGAATCTGTAAAATGGCATGAATGGTTAAATCGTAATGCAGAGGAATTTATTGAGACGTTGGGTATTCCATATCGTACTGTAGTTAACTGTGGAGCTGATTTAGGTCTTGGGCAGGTTAAAAAATATGACATTGAGTTATGGGTTCCTATGGAAAAGAAATATCGAGAAATCGGATCAGCATCGTATTTTCATGATTTTCAGTGCCGACGCTTTAACATTAAATATATTGATAGGGATGGGGAACGTCGTTTTGCTCACTCTCTCAATGATACGGCAATACCGACACCCAGGATTCTTGTGTCGCTAGTTGAAAACTACCAGAATGAAGATGGCTCTGTAACTATACCTGAAGTGTTGCGTCCATATATGAACGGAAGAGGAAAGATAGAAAAATCTTAAAATATATGTTTCGAAAGTTTACATCCGAGCGTGTACGTCGCGCGCGGCGTCGTCGTCTTGTAATACTGACTGTTATACGTACGTTTCTTTTTATCTCGTTACTTTTGTTTATGTGGCAAGTGTCATATGCTCCATGGATGCGTGTTGATAGTGTATCTGTCTTGGGTGCCAATGCGTCGTTAAAAAAGGAAATTATAGAGCTTGTACAAGATAAACTTTCAGGGGCACACGCATATATTTTTTCAAAACGTAATATTTTTCTCGTGCAAAAGCGTACAATTGAGTCAGCAATCATTCATAAGTTTCCTCTCATACGCAAAGTACGCATTTCTGCAAACAGCATGAGGTCTCTTTCGGTGTCCGTAGTTGAGCGTGAACCAGATGCAATTCTTTGTAGATCAAAAAGCACCAAGTGTTTTTTTGTAGATAATGAAGGGTTTGTTTTTGCTGAAGCTCCGCAATTCGCTGGAGCATCGTTTGTGCGATATGAAGCAAAATTAGTTGATAACCCTATCGGTAAATATTTTTTGTCATCACTTGGAGGTTTCTCAGAGCTTCATTCGTTTGTTAAATCACTTAACTCCCTTAATCTTTTACCTAAAACTGTTTCTTTGGAAGGGGAGTCGTATAGTATAACGGTGCTAACACTAAAACGTGAAGTGCGTATTATAGTTGGTAGAACAATTTCATTTCAGCAGTCTTATAAGAATCTTGAGGCTGTGTTGCAGGATTCAAAATTTTCACTTCAGTCAGTTTCAAGTATTGATTTGCGTTTTGGTAATAAAATATTTTTTCGAGAAGAAGAAAGTGCTCTATGAGTTTTTGGGAAGAATTACATACTCCGTTTTTTTGTCTTGCACCGATGGCAGATGTTACGGATCCTGCATTTCGTCGTGTTATTGCACAATATGGAGCACTTGATGTGTTGTGGACGGAGTTCGTTTCAGCTGATGGACTTTTTAGAGGAGGTTATGATGCTCTTTCAAAAGATTTGCAATATGATGAAAATGAACGCCCGATAGTTGCGCAATTTTTTACTGCAAACCCTGAATATATGGAAAAAGCCGCAAATCTTGCTAGTGAAATGGGGTTTGATGGAGTGGATATCAACATGGGGTGTCCAGATCGTGCAGTAGTAAAACAAGGAGCAGGGGCCGCACTTATAGGAAACGTACATCTTGCGCAGGAATTAATATTGGCAGCAAAGCGTGGAGCTAAAGATTTGCCTGTATCTGTAAAAACACGTATTGGAGATACTCGAAATGTATTAGAGACCTGGTTGCTAGCTTTGCTTGAAGCACGACCTTCGGCAATTACAATTCATGCGCGTACAAGAAAAGAAATGTCTAAAGTCCCAGCACGTTGGGATACTATTGCTCAAGCTGTTGCTATACGCGATGAGTTTGAGCGTAATAGTGATCACCGTACGCTAATCATTGGTAATGGAGACGTTAAGGATTTTGATGATGCACGTTTAAAATCACAAGAAACTGGATGTGATGGAGTAATGTTTGGCAGAGCTGTATTCGGTAATCCGTGGATAGGAAATCCACGTCCCAAGAAATTATCAGAGCGTCTTTCAGTTTTGGGAGAACATATACAATACTTCTCAGAACTCTCACATCACAAATCATTTTCTGTTATGAAGAAGCATTTTAAATCTTATCTGCAGGGAGAAGGGTATTCTAAGAAATTGTTCGTAGAGCTTATGAGTAGCAAAAACGCAAAAGAGGCACTTGAATATATAAAAAAAGAAGAAAAACAGGGCTAATTTTGTTATACTTAAACTCTTATGGCACTTGCATTGTATAGAAAATACCGTCCAAAGACGTTTGCAGAAGTTCGTGGCCAAGATCAGGTAGTTTCCGTGCTTACTGGGGCTCTTGCAAAAGGAAATATTGGTCACGCATATCTTTTTACTGGTAGTCGTGGCACAGGGAAGACGTCAGTTGCTAGAATATTTGCTCGGGAGATAGGGACACAGGACACTGATTTATATGAGCTTGATGCGGCGTCAAATCGCGGAATAGATGATGTTCGTTTATTGCGTGATGCGATAAACACGTTACCATTTAATTCCCCATACAAGGTATACATTATTGATGAAGTGCACATGCTTACTAAGGAAGCATTCAATGCACTACTTAAAACTCTTGAAGAACCACCTGCGCATATAATTTTTATTCTTGCGACAACTGAGATTGAAAAACTTCCTGAAACCATTGTGTCTCGCTGTGAAGTACATCTCTTTAAACAACCTTCACGTAATATTCTAAAGGAGCACATTATAGAAGTTGCACAAAGCGAAGGGTATGAATTGGAACATTCAGCGGCAGACTTAATTGCGCTTTTATCTGAAGGTTCGTTTCGTGATGCAAACGGTATTTTACAGAAAATTATTCACGTGTCAGATGATAAAAAAATTAGCGTAGAAGAAGTATCTCGTATTACGTCTTCTCCAAGCGGAGAGCTGGTCAATAAGATAATACATTCAATTCAAGAAAATGATCCTTCAAAAGGAGTATTGGCGCTTACAACGGCCGCTGATGCGGGAGTAGATATGAAGATATTTGGAAAACTATTACTAGAAAAACTCCGTGCAGTTTTGCTTCTCCGCTATGCACATGACATGCACGAACGACTTGCTGAAGAGTTTTCTTACGATGATATGACTTTTTTAAAAAAGCTATCAGCAAAAGATAGCAGGATAACATCTGCCGTTTTGTCACGTTTTATAACAGCATATGCAGACATAGGTAGAGCACACATTACACACGTACCGTTGGAACTTGCACTTCTTGATTGTACTAACAAAGTCAATCAATAAGCATGAAATTTTATTTTGTAGAGGGCTTATTCTATTGGTGTGAATACATCTGCATAAGCGACAAAACACCAGAAATATTACGCTCTAAGTCAATTGACTCATGAGAAGATAGTTCAACAGTTATTGCAGGTATTCCGATAGATGAAAGCCAACCTTCGGCGTCTCCAGATATTTCATAAGCATCAAAAGTATCCACCGCCGTATAACCTGAGGCACCAGCATACTCGTTCATAACCGCACGAGTTTGTGGCAAGATTCCATTTTCGCACTCTGAAGCATATACCGCATTTGCTTGACTATGCCAAAAAACGACAGTTGCTGGTTCGTGCTTTTTTATGTACTCACGAAGAGCTTCTGTTTCTGGTTCTGAGAAAGGCGCAGTTCCTGCACTAACAGGTGTTCCACGCCAGGTGCTTTTAGGTTTCCACTTGCAGTCAAAATTTCTGTTAAGATCTACACCTCGCGCATTAAATCGCGCTAATTCTTTTGTTTTTGTGTCAGGAGAAACATCTGTTGATGTAAAAGAACCTTCTTTTTTTGTAACGGAAAATATGCCATCTGGGTTTATAGAAGGAATAATTGCGACGGAGACAGAGTTTGGAATTACGGACGGATTTTTTTGAAGATATTGCATTATTTCATAAGCTAGCAACACGCTGTTCCACTCATAACCTCCGTGAATACCGCCCACAAACAATAGTAGTGCAGGACCGTTTCCATAAGTAAAAGCTTCAATAGCACGACCTTCAACAGAAAATCCGATAGTTTCTTTCGTTGTTGTTGGCGTGATTATTGTGTTGTGATGGGGCTCAGGTTCTATTTTTTTCGTGTGAAGGGTGAGAAAAACTATAACTCCACACAGCACTATAAGTGCAGAAATAAAAGCTATTACTTTTCTGCCAGAAAAGAGATGTAACATTACTTAGAGAAGTGTGAGAGTAGCGCGTCGATACCTTTTTTGTTTTTATCCCATTCAGTTGTCTCGTGGTTTGTGAGTAATACACTAATTCCAGGAACACCTATTTTAGCTAGCCAGTTTACTAGATCTCCAGTAATGGTGTAGTAATCAAAGTTTTCGTAAGCAGTATAACCTGATGCCTTGGCAAATACATTCATAATGTCGCGAGTTTCTGGTAATACGCCGTCGTGACAGTTTGAAGCGTATACACCTCCTGCAGAACTATACCAAACAACAACAGCTTCAGGTTTCACATTTTCAATATAAGTTTTAAAGGCCGTAGTTTCTGGTTCTGAAAATGCCTTCGTTCCTCCGCTAACTGTTTTGTCTTGCCAGACTCCTGTTGCTTGCCAATCACAGTCAAAGTTTCTGTTGAGATCCACCGTGTTGTCATTAAAACGACCTGCGACGCGTACGGCTTGATCCTTTGATACATCTGAAGCAGAAAATCGATCTGTTGTTCCTACTACTTTTTCTAATCCGTCAGGATTTAGCACTGGAATAACACTAACTGAAACTTCTTCAGGTATGGCAGAAGGATTGCTTTCCAAATAGTCAATAAGTTCATATGCAACGAGCGCTGTATTCCAAGAGTATCCGCCGTGGACTCCACCCACGAACACGATGTGCTTGTCTCCGGTTCCGTACTGGTAAGCAATGATGTCGCGGTTACCAGCCGATGTCCCGATAACGATAGGACCTTCTTGAACAGTCGGTTCTTCTATCTCTTCAGGGGTTGTGGTAGCAACTTGTTCTTCATTAGGTAAATCTACAGGCACATTTGAGAACTTCAAGAAAAAGTACGCACCGATTCCTATAATAAGTACAAAAATAGTTACGATAGTTGTTTTCTTCATATGTTTTTAAGAGCTTATAAGGATTTTACTGTATCAAATTTCTTGGGTGTATGCCATAAATATCAGCAAAATTTGCGTGGAATATATCAAAAAAGCGTGTTACAGTATCATTTGTTGGCTTTATAGCAACATTTCTGCCGGATCGTCTAACGGTAGGACACCACCCTTTGGAGGTGGGTATCTAGGTTCGAATCCTAGTCCGGCAACCAACTTGAGCTAGCACGAGACGGCCTACCGACTTGAGCTATCTAATGATAGCTTTTTACATCGAAAACTTTTCTCACATCAAGAAAGATTTTGTTGTTTTATACTACAACTTTTACATGTTACAATAGTCTCGTATGAAAGAAGAAGCTAAAAAGTTGGGTGAAAACATCAAAAAACTTAGAATCGAAAAAGATATCAGTCAAATAGAATTCGCTCGAATATTAGGAGTAGATCGATCTTTTGTGAGTAATATAGAGAATGGAAAAAATAATCCAACTCTTTCAACCATTACTAGCTTAGCCAAGGCGTTAGGTGTTTCAACTAACGAACTTTTAAAATAATATGTCGTCATCAATAACAAACACCGGTGATAATACGCTTTCGTCAAACTTAAAGAGCATTTTGCCTAATTGTGACAAGGTAGATGCTTTGGTTGGATATTTTTACTTTTCTGGTTTTCGAGATTTACATCATGAGCTAAAAGACAAGCAGATCAGAATTTTAGTAGGAATGGATATCGATAAGAAAATACTTGATAGAGTTTCCACTCTTAAGGATTTAAATTTGGATTCATATACAACTGACACAAAGACATCTTCTCGATCTATTGCAAAAGATGACTATATAGAAAACTTTTCAAGAATTTTCAACGATACTGACTTTTTCGATAATGATGAATCACAGCAAGCTTTTGAGATATTTTTAGACAAAATTAAGGATGGAAGTTTACAAATCAAAAAGACTGCACAAGCAAATCACTCAAAGTTCTATATTTTGCATAATAAACCTGAATTCTCGACAAATGGAATTACACCAGGAATTGTTATTGAGGGTTCAAGCAATCTAACTTTTTCAGGACTAAAAGGACAAGGAGAACACAACCGTATTTTAATGGAAAAACATTATTACGAGGATGATGTTAGACGTTTTGAATCTGTATGGAGTGATCCAGATAACATAGTTATTACTGATCTTGATTCAGCAGAGACATTCATAAAAGAAGTAAAAGAAAAGATTTGGTTGTATGCTTTACCAAATCCACTCTTGATGTACTACAAAGTGCTTAATGAGTATTTTGCTGTAACTGAAATTGAAAACATGAAAACTCCAAAGCATATCACTGGGGGTAAATTTTCAGATCTTAAATACCAAAAGGATGCAATCAATCTAGGAATAGATCGTATCAAAAAATTCGGTGGTGTGATAATCGCTGACGTGGTGGGTCTAGGAAAAAGTATTATTGCTTCTGCAATTGCTCACAACCTGGGCTATAAGACTATCATTATTGCACCACCACACCTTGAAAGTCAGTGGAAAGATTACATGTCAGAATTTGATTTCAAAGGATTCGTGTATTCAACAGGAAAAATCGAGGAAGCATTACATCGTCATGGTGATGATGAGGGTAAGTTATTGATAATTCTTGATGAAGCACACAAGCACCGAAATGAGGATACTGATAACTATAAGGTTCTACACAGACTTTGTGCTGGTAACTATGTAATGGCATTGTCTGCTACTCCTTTCAATAATGATCCAAAAGATATTTACGCACTAATTAAATTATTCAGTACTCCAGGACAATCAACTATCAGAACGGTTGAAAACCTAAGCATGTCTTTTCACATGCTCTTTAAGCGTTACAAAGCAGTCCGAAGAGATTTGAGAAAAAATACAAAAGATGAGGGTGATAATTCTGAAATTAAAATCGAACTACATTCAATCGCAGATGAATTAAGAAAAATGATTGAACCTTTGATTATTCGAAGATCTCGTCTTGATCTTGAAGAGATAGAAGAATACAAGGACGACTTAAAAGCTCAAGGTGTTGCTTTCGCAAAAGTGAAAGACCCACAGCTTTTGGAATATGACCTTGGAGATATGTTTGATCTCTATGTTAATACCCTCGAAAAGATTGCTCCAGAAGACAGAAGCACTAGTTTTATTGGTGCTAGATATAAACCTGCTTCATATATCAATCAAGGATCGAAATTCCTTGAAAAACTTATTGAGCAAGATGACGAAGACGGCATGTCTGCCGAAGAAAAGCTTCAGCGTATTCAGCAAGGACAAAGCAACCTTGCTCGATTCATGAGAAGACTTCTTGTTCGACGTTTTGAAAGTTCAGTCGGTGCATTTAAATTATCACTAAGGAATATGATTTCTTCTTCGGAATCAATGCTTGATTGGTACGAAAATCGCCAGGAGGTTCCTATATTTAAAAAGGGTGTACTTCCAGATGCTGAATACTTAAGTGAACTTGATGAGAAAGAATTGGAAGAAACACTAAACAAACTTGAAGATAAAGGTCTTATCCGAATTCCTTTAAGCGAACTACAGCCTCAATTTGGTGATCACCTAAGACATGACATAGCTCTTCTTAAAGAGATTGATGAAAATTGGTCTGACAAGACAAACGATCCAAAGTTTGAATTCTTTAAACAAAAGATTTCTCAATCATTGGCAGAAAATCCAAACAGAAAAATTGTCGTGTTTACAGAATTTTCTGATACTGCAAACTATGTATTCCAAAAACTACAAAAAGACGGCTTTGGTCGTGTATTTAAGTATAGTTCAGAAGATGCCTCAGATGAAAATAAGAAAATAATCAGATCAAACTTTGATGCAGGTCTTGAAGAATCAAAACAGTCTAATGATTTTGATATTATTATCGCAACAGATGCTATCTCAGAAGGGTTCAACTTGCACCGAGCAGGAGCAATCATCAACTACGATATTCCATACAATCCAACTCGTGTAATTCAACGTGTAGGACGCATTAATCGTATCAACAGAAAAATCTTTGACGAATTGTATATTTACAACTTCTTCCCAACGCTTACTGGTGAATTAGAAACACGAACAAAGGCAATCTCAACTTTGAAAATGGATCTTATCCATACTCTTTTGGGTGAAGATACAAAAACACTTACATCAGAAGAAGATTTGAAAAACTATTTTGCGAAACAGTACAAGGAGGAAAATGGTAAAAACGAAAGTCTGTCCTGGGACGCACCATATCGAAATGCTTGGCTCAAGATTAAAGATGACAAGAAAATAATGGAGCAAATATCTCGAATTCCACACCGCTCAAGAATTGCTCGAAAAACAAAAGATATTAGTGGCGTAGTCGCTTTTGCGAAGAAAAGTGGAAGCTATGTATTTGCTTTTGGAAGAACTCCTGAGACAGTCGAAATTGTCTCCCCTCAAGTTGCTCTTCCTTTGTTTAATCAGGTTACCGATTCGGAAGAACCTCTCCAGACCACAACAAATTTCGAACCTGTATATAAAGTAGCAAAAGAGTATATATTTAAAGATAATACAAGAGCTCCTGTGGATGGCGGTCGAAAACAAGATGCACTCAATAGAGTTAAGTTGCTTGGTGAACTATATCCTCAAGCAAAAGATCTTTGTTTGGATATAATCAGAGCAATAAAAGACCTCGACGCTCTTCCAAACGGTGTACTTAAGGAAATTGTAGAACTTCGTATTGATAAAACTAATCCAGAAAAAGCATATCTTGAACTCAAAGAACTTATTCCGAGCAAGTATATTGAAAGTATCTTTGAAACAGCAGATCGAGCTAACGATGACGGTAAACTCATTGTTCTGTCTGAAGAATTAATCACACTATGAAATTAAACGAAAAATACGATCCAGAATCTTTTGTTACTTTCATTCAAGATTTTCTTCCTGAAGATTTTAAATTAAGAGAAGAAGATATTGTAATTAACAAGGATAGATATAAAGAGATAACCAAAGCAAAGATTTTGGGTTTTTGTGAATCACTTGATTTGCATGTTTTGGAAATGGGTCATACTCACGATAAAGATTCACGAGTAGCTATCGCAACAGATGCTTTTAAGATTTTGGCAGATCACTGGATTCACAGGGCTTTAGTTATTTTCAAGAATAATGATTCTGATAATTATCGCTTTTCGTACCTCACGATAACTCTAGATCTCAATGACAAAAACAAAGTTATTAAAAAATACTCTAATGCACGACGGTACTCTTTTTATCTAGGAAGTAGTGCGAAAGTTAGAACTCCAGAGCAACAACTCATCAAAAAAGGAAGAATTAAAGATGTAGACGACTTACTCAACCGTTTCTCTGTTGAAGTTGTAAATAAGCAATTTTATCTAGAAGTTGCGAAGTTCTTTGATGAGCTTGTTTCTATTGAAGACCAAAATCTTATTCTTCCTGGAGTGTCCGAGACAGATATAAATACTCGCAAGAGTTTTGCTGTTCGCCTTATTGGGCGAGCGATGTTTTGTTGGTTCTTAAAGCAAAAGAAGTCTGATAATGGTCAGCTTGTTCCTGATGAGATTTTATCTTCAAAAGTTGTGTCGGATAATTATTATCACAATGTACTTGAACCGCTGTTCTTTGGAGTTTTGAATACTAGTATTGACGCTCGTGATATACGAACAGAACTTTTTGATAAAGTACCATATTTAAACGGTGGTCTTTTTAATCCGCAAACTGATGACTATTATGAACTCGACCGTGGTACATTTGCTTCGAAATATATCAATACCCTCAAAATTAGTGACAAATGGTTTAAAGAATTTTTTGAGCTTCTTGAAACATACAATTTCACCATTGATGAAAACACAGTATTTGATCAAGAGCTTTCAGTTGATCCTGAAATGCTCGGAAAGATTTTTGAAAACCTACTCGCAAAGAAAATTGATTCCGAAACTGGTAAAAATGAACAAAAAGATACGGGTAGTTTCTATACACCAAGACAGATCGTAGAGTACATGGTGGATCAATCTTTGATTGAATACTTTAAAACCAAAACAGATATTGAAGACAAGAAACTAAACGCCCTGGTTAGTTATGATTTAACTGACGATACTGAATATCCTCTAGAACAAAAAGAAAAAGAGCAGGTAATAAACGCTGTTGAATCACTTAGAATATTAGACCCAGCATGTGGATCAGGGGCGTATCCTATCGGTGCACTTCAAAAGATAGTTTATATACTGCAACAAGTTGATCCAGACTGTACCCTTTGGCTTGAAAAGAAACTAAAAGGTGTTCCTGATTTATACAAACAAAAGATAATCAACGAGGTAAAGCAAAACCCATTTGATTACACAAGAAAACTTGATGTTATAAAGAACTCAATTTTCGGGGTAGATATCCAACCAATCGCTGTGGATGTATCTCGTTTGCGATGTTTTTTGACTTTGGTTGTAGAATCTGAAATTGATGACAGTAAACCAAATCGTGGAATAGAACCACTTCCAAACCTAGACTTTAAGTTTGTTTGTGCGAATAGTCTAATTTCTGCACCAGAACAAGAGACGATTCAGGACTCATCATTATTTGGAGATGCATTTCAAGAAAAACTTGCTAGTGCCGTTGATAGATACTTTTCTTCTTCTGGAGAAAATAAGCGAAGTGCTAATAATGAAATTCATAAATTAATTGATGCGAAAGTTGAGGAAAAGCTCGCACATCTTACGGGGTTGGTTTCCTATAACGGAGACAAGAAAATTGAAGAAATTTTAGCGAAAATGAATAAGAAGCAAATAGATCAGCATTCCCGAGTGTTGTTACTTTGGGCTAGCTATAAAAACATTTTTGAAAACAAACCAGTTGATTTTTTTGGTATAAAATATTTTTTCCCAAGTATTAAAGAAGGTTTTGATATTGTAATTGGTAATCCTCCTTATGTTGGCGAAAAAGGTAATAAGGATATCTTTAGAAACATAAAAGATTCACCTTTGGGGAAAAGATTTCATCTAGGAAAGATGGATTTGTTCTATTTCTTTTTTCATTTTGGTATTGATATGTTGAAAGATGGTGGCGTTTTATCTTTTATAACTACAAATTACTATATTACAGCTACAGGAGCTAAAAAACTCATTGAGGATTTTAAGAATAGAACTACTCTACTTAAACTCGTTAACTTCGGTGAAATGAAGATTTTTGAAAGCGCTCTTGGTCAACATAATATGATTACTATTTTACAGAAAGGTAAAAAAGAAAGACCTGTAAAGACTGCTATAACAAAAAGAGTCGGATATCTTAAAAATAATGATGAAATTATCCAGGATATTTTATTACTTAAAGATAAAAATACTATTTACTCTAATATAGATCAATCAAACATATTTGATGGACACTACATACGCCTAACAAACACTGAGGGGGATGGTATAGATAAGGTTCTTAATAAAATGATAATTGGATCTATTAATCTTGGGTCAATAAGTAATATAAATAAGGGTTTCCATTCTGGGTGTGATAAGGTTAGCGCATCAAATAAAAATAAGGTGAAAGGTGATCACTATAATATTGGAGACGGTATTTTTGTTGTATCAAAGCAAGAATTTCAAAATAAAGAATTAGAAAAATCAATAACTCATACATGCTATAAAAGTACTGATATAAACAAATATTATACTCATGAAAATTTTGATCCAAAATTATTTGTTATCTATACAAATAAACTAACTAATATAGATAATTTTCCAAATATTAAAAAACACCTTTCAGAATTTAGAGAATTTCTCGAAATGAAGAGGGAGTATAAGAATGGAAGATTGCCATGGTTTAGCCAACACTGGCCTAGAGACGAAGATATATTTACCGACAAAGAAAAAATTGTGCTTCCTTATAGACCAAAAGAGAATATATTTTCTTTGGCAGACTACAATTTTTACGCTAGTGAAGACGTTCTTTATATACGATCAATTGATACCAGTTTTCCTAGTAGATATATTTTAGGAATTCTTAATTCAAAAATTATGTATCAATGGCTTTTTAATAGAGGAAAAAGAAAAGGTAACACATTAGAGCTCTATCAAGATCCTTTATCTAAAATACCTATACCAAATTTAAAATTACAAAGTAAAAATATTATTGGCAAAGAAATTATAAATATAATTGATAAAATTATTGAAATTAAAAAAACAGGTTCAAAAATTGATACTAAAGAATTAGAAGACGAAATGAATGAACTGGTTATGGATTTATACGAACTAAACGAAGAGGAAAAAAACCTTGTAAGAAATTCTTAATTAAGAGAAATTATCTTATTTTTTAGAATAATTTTACTCTTAAAACAACTTAGTAATTCTCGTTTTTCTTCAATTAGCCCTTCTTTTAAAATAAATTTTGCGTAGTCTTTGATATCCACGTCTTTTATCTGTATCTGTTGTTTGGTATTTAAAACAAATAGGTTAAATCTTTTTATTCGTTCTACTTCGTATTTAACTTTTTTCTCTCATTCCGATTTCGTTAATATTTACTTGATCAATCAGCTTTTCAAATTGTCGTATTAACTCTTCTTCATTTATATATATCGGATTAAGCTTCCATCAAAAATATAGTCGATTTTTATAAAATGGGTGTTCATTATCTCTAGATATTTTTACTTCTTTAATTTATATAATTTAGTATACTGTTGAAGCGAGATTTTTATTGAAATATTTGAAATGAAAATGATACTTACAAGTATGCACGTGATGTACAGGATGATTCGTCCCGTGCTATTTTTTTTTGACTCTGAGCGCGTGCATAATAGTGCAATAGCATTTGGAGAAAGAATAGGGAATAAACAGCGTTTGCGTCATATTATTGCAAAATTACTTGATCATTCTTTTGATTCTTTGCGTCAAAATATTAGTGGGATTACGTTTTCATCTCCAATTGGACTTGCGGCAGGGTTTGATTATGAAGCACGGCTTACTCGTATAATATCTGCTCTTGGTTTTGGATTTAGCACTGTTGGTACGTTGACATACCACCCTTATGAAGGAAATCCTCGACCGATGCTTGGTCGACTTCCAAAGTCACGCGCACTTGTTGTGAATAAGGGGTTTAAAAATCTTGGTGTGCAAGAAACACTTAGACGTTTGTCAGGCGAAAAGTTTTCTATTCCTATTGGGATCAGTATTGGTAAGACGAACACTGATACAATCAAAACACAGGAAGAGGCGGTAGCCGATGTAGTTGCTGGATTTCAAGATGCTGAGTTATCAGGTGTTCAATTTGCATATTATGAACTCAATATAAGTTGTCCAAATCTTAAAGGAAATATTGAGTTTTATTTGCCAGCGCACCTTGAAGAATTACTGAAAGCAGTTGGTAAACTTTCGATTTCTCGCCCAGTATTTGTCAAAATGCCGATTATAAAAACTAACGATGAGATTCGAAGTATGCTTTCTGTGTGTGAACGTTATGGGTTTGTAACTGGTGTCATATTTGGGAATCTTCAAAAAGATCGTACACATCCGTGTGTGGTATCCAAAGAGAGTGAACGGTATCCGAAGGGAAACCTGAGCGGACTGCCGTGTCGAGATCGGTCAGATGAGTTGATCTCGCTTGCGTATACAGAGTATGGAAAGCGGTTTGTAGTTGTAGGATGCGGAGGAATTTTTACTGCGGAAGATGCATACAGAAAAGTTAAGTTGGGGGCATCGTTGCTTCAGCTTATTACCGGTTTAATTTATGAGGGTCCTCAGCGAGTTGCTGAGATTAATTTGGAGTTAGCGCGTTACCTTACTCGTGATGGCTTTAAAAGCATTTCTGATGCAGTAGGTAGTGCTCACCGATAGTCTGTAAATAGAGTAGAAGTTCATGGTGCGCATCTTAGATTTTTATGACATCATTATAGGTGCGGTTTAAATTATTAGAAGTAATATATAAAAGTATGCAAGAACTTAAAGCGCTCTGCATGAAATGTAGAGATGCAAACAATAAACCAACGATGCAGGTAATGAATAACCCAATAGTTTCAGAAAAAAACGGACGATGGTCGGCTAAAGGGACGTGTGCTTCTTGTGGTGGGAATATGTTTAAATTTCTATCAAAGGAAGATGCACAAGCTATTAAAAAATAAAATATGCTCAGCGTGAAGTGTTGAAATAATATTTTGCGCTTTGCAATCAATAGATATGAAAAAAGGTTATGTTGAAAATATAGAACACGAGACTACGAATAACAACGATTATCGTCGTGTGGTGTATACGGGGGCAAATATGCAACTAGTTCTAATGTCTTTGCGCCCTGGAGAAGAAATAGGTGAGGAAATTCACGATGAAGATCAGTTTTTTAGATTTGATTCGGGGGAAGGTCAGGTGATTATTGACGGTGTTACACATAAAGTTTCTGATGGCTATGCAGTTGTAGTTCCCGCAGGGGCTCGTCACAATGTCATCAACTCATCTCCTGAGGAAGAATTGAAACTTTATACTCTATATGCCCCTCCGCACCACAAAGACAAAACGCTTCATGTTTCAAAACAAGACGAGGCAGAAGAACACTTTGACGGTGTAACAACAGAATAGAAAACTTACATATTTCTTTCGACCAGTGAACCTGCAGTAATTTCAATAGGATCGGCGTTGCGGAGTTTTTTGAGTATTGAAGCTGGAGCTATAGGAATATGTTTGGCTTTAATAAGCATTTTTTCTATATGCCATAACGGATCGCGGGATGTTAGCCAAGAATCGTCAATTGTAAGAAGTGAAATCGGCTCTGAATAAGCACGAAGAGTTTTTTCACCAGAGTCAATAAAATATTCATTGAAATATGACATAACAAGTTCTCGAGGTGTCTTAAAAACAGGGTCTCGATAACGCAGGACGGAGTGGTTGGTTTTTGAAATAGCTCCCCAACGTCCAAGATGGCAAAAAGGAGCTACCACATGAGATTGATCATGAGGATGTGTCTCAAGATCAAGAAGAAATGGTTCATGTCCGTTGTACCACAGTGCAGCAGCTGAAAGTAGGGCTCCTTCAAGGCAGTGCGCTGTTTTGTGTGCAAGAACATCTTTAGGAGATCGCATAGTATCTCCATTTTTTTCAAAATTAAAAGGTAAGGTATTTATGAAGTCCTGTATTTGCCCAGGAGTTTCAAGTTTTTTAAAAATTCTAAAAGAAACGTCTGAGTAGTGTGGAAAACGTCGCATATTTGTAGTTTAGCATGCTTATTAATGGGTGTTATTCATTACGTTTTCACGGTACACTATATATAGCAACTGTTGATATCATAGATAAAGCTTTGATATTTAAGTTTGCCTTATGAGCGACATTGTAATCGCAACTTGTGATGAATTATATGAAAATTAAAAATATACAAGCACTTGCGACAAACCAATTACGCGCTGATGGTCTCGCTATCTTAGAAGCAGGACTTTTGGCTATTGATACTCGAATTGCAGTTAAGGATGCAGTATCGCGCACAGAAACAGCTTTATTCATTGCTGGTAAGGTATATTCGATGTCTGATTTCGATCGAGTTCGAGTAGTTGCGATTGGGAAATGCGCTGGAGACGCAGTTGTAGCTCTTTATGAGGTGATTGGAGAAAATATTTATGATGGAATAGTGATTGACACGCGTAGTCAGAAAATGCCGTCTTCGGTTAATCTTTTAGTTGGATCTCATCCCTTGCCAAAAAAAGAAAATATTGAGGCGACTAAGCAAGTTTTAGAGTTTCTGAAAAGTTGTACAGAAAGAGATTTAGTTATCGTAGTAGTGTCGGGCGGAGGATCTGCGCTTTTGTGTCAGCCGGGGGATAATATGACTATTGAGGACGAATTATATGTAACAGAACAACTAATGCGATCTGGAGCGACTATTCAAGAAATAAATATTGTCAGAAAACATCTATCTCTTGCGCGCGGTGGAGGGCTTGCAGTTGCATCGTACCCAGCGACTGCGGCGTCACTTATTTTTTCGGATGTGCCTGGTGATGATATTGCGTTTATTTCATCAGGTCCGACAGTTATGGATGAAACAACAGTTGAAGATGCACAGCGAGTTCTTTCTTCTTATGGAATAAATGACGTAGCACTTTTAGAAACATCAAAAGATAAAGATAAGTTTTCGCGAGTCACAAATACAGTAATCGTCTCAAATGTTCTAGCTCTTGAAGCTATGAGACAGGAGGCACTAAAACGAGGGTATGATGTGTCAGTTGAAAACACAAAACTTACCGGCGAAGCAAGAGATGTTTCATATACTATTATAAATGCACTTCACGAAGCACGCCCAAAAACAGCGCTTCTATACGGAGGGGAAACAACAGTTAAATTAGATGGATCTTCTGGTACAGGCGGGAGGAATCAGGAAGTTGCACTTGCAGGACTAGAACACATTACTGAAGGAGAGTTATTACTTGCGTGTGCTAGTGATGGGCGAGACAATACCGATGTTGCCGGAGCACTATGTGATACTGTAGTGCGTGAAGCATCAGAGGCTCACGCTTTATCTATTAAGGATGCTTTGGCAAGGCATGATTCGTATGTTTTTTTTAAAACTGTTGGAGCGCAAATAGAGACGGGTCCGACAGGTTCAAATATAGCAGACATTATTATAGCTTTAAAATAAAATGTATATGATGAAAAAACAGTACATACGTAATATGAATGAAGTGTCTATGCGAGACGTAGACAGCGTAGGAGGAAAAAATGCCAGTTTAGGGGAGATGTTACAGGAGCTTACTTCAGAAGGTATTAGAGTGCCTGGGGGGTTTATAGTTACTGCCGATGCGTACCGTTTTTTTATGAAAGATACTGGAATGGATGTTTTTGTAGCAAAAACGCTTTCTGGACTTGATACACACAATATACGTGATTTAGCAACTCGTGGTAAAAAAATACGTGAAGCAATAATAAAAGCTAAGATGCCGAGCGTTCTCGCAGAAGAAATTAAACACGCATATCATGAGATGGAGAAGGAATATGGTAGAAACGTTGATGTTGCGGTGCGTTCTTCTGCAACAGCAGAAGATTTGCCCGGAGCATCTTTTGCTGGAGAGCATGAAACATTCCTTGGAATTCGTGGAGTGCGTGCAGTTATTACAGCGACTCAACATGCTATGGCGTCGCTGTTTACAGATCGAGCGATATCTTATCGAGAGGATAAAGGATTTCGTCAAGAAACTATTGCATTGTCGGTTGGGGTGCAGAAAATGGTTCGTTCGGACGTAGGAGCTTCTGGTATTACGTTTTCTATTGATACTGAGAGTGGCTTTCGAAATGCTGTTGTAATAAGTGCGGCTTGGGGTCTCGGTGAAATGGTTGTACAAGGTAAGGTTACTCCAGATGAATATATGGTGTTTAAACAACCAATAGCTAAAGGAAAGTTTCCGATTATTTCAAAAACTCTTGGCGATAAACTTGTAAAAATGGTTTATGGTAGCGGTTCAAAACCTACAAAAGTAGTTTCAACATTGCAAAAGGAACGAGAACGATTTGTGCTTTCTGATGAAGATATTCGCACGCTTACGCAGTGGGCTATTACCATTGAAGATCACTATACACGCAAGGCAGGAACTTGGACTCCAATGGATATGGAATGGGCAAAGGACGGGCGTGATGGAAAACTATATATAGTTCAAGCACGACCAGAAACTGTACATGCACTACGAGATCCAAATGTAGTTGTTGAATATTCTCGTAAAGAAAACGGCCCTATTTTGTGCGAGGGTATGTCAGTTGGTAGCAAAATAGCCACGGGACCAGCTCGCGTGATCCTTTCTCCAAAGCAGGCGCATTTGTTTAAAAAAGGAGAGGTGCTGGTAACGGACATGACAGATCCAGATTGGGAGCCGATAATGAAGATCGCATCAGCTATAGTTACTGATAAAGGAGGAAGAACTTCACATGCAGCTATTGTGTCTCGTGAACTCGGCATACCAGCTATTGTGGGTTCTGGTAATGCTACCTCAAATATTAAAACAGGCATGGAAGTGACGGTAGATACTACAGGATCACGAGGCGTTGTTTTGAAAGGAAAACTTCGTTTTGAAACTTCTCAACACAATGTGGGACGCCTTCCAAAACCAGAAACGAAAGTTATGGTGAATATGGCATCCCCTGACCATGCGTTTGAGGCATCTATGCTTCCAGTTACTGGAGTTGGTTTGGCTCGCGAAGAGTTTATTATGGCTCGTATCGGAGTACATCCAATGGCACTTATAGAATACAAAAAGCAATCCCCTGCGCTCAAGAAAAAAATAGATGAAAAGACGAAAGGATGGGAAGACAAAGTTGCGTACTTCGTTGATAACCTAGCGTCAGGAATTTCGATAATTGCTGCTGCATTTTATCCTCGACCAGTTATTGTTCGTTTTTCTGATTTCAAAACAAATGAATATCGTTCACTATTGGGTGGTGAAGCATATGAGCCTTCAGAAGAAAATCCGATGCTTGGATGGCGCGGTGCGTCACGGTATATTGACCCCCGTTTTGCGCCAGCTTTTGCTCTTGAATGCAAAGCAATTGCGCGCGTTCGAAATGATATGGGATTTGATAACGTAATTCCAATGGTCCCGTTTTGTCGTACTTTGAAAGAAGGACACGATACACTTATAGCAATGGCGCGCGCCGGTCTTCCGGGGGAATATGCGCAACTTCAGGGATTAAAACGTGACTCTGCGACAGTCCCGGTGTATATGATGTGCGAGGTTCCGTCCAATGTGCTTCTTGCCGATGCATTTTTGGATATGTTTGACGGAATGTCGATTGGATCTAATGACCTAACCCAGCTTACACTTGGGCTTGACCGTGACGCCGGTGAGCTTGCGTATATTGGAAATGAAAATGATAATTCTGTGCGTTCATTTATTTCATCGGCTATACAGGCGTGTAGGCGTCGCGGAAAGTATGTTGGTATTTGTGGACAGGGTCCTTCAGATATTCCTGATTTTGCGGCGTTTCTTGTTCAAGAGGGCATAGAAAGTATGTCACTTAACCCGGATGTGGTTATCAAAACAATTGAGCTTATACATAAAACTGAAACGTCATTAAAAAAATAAAAATATGAAAGTAGTATTTTTTGGATGTGAACCAGATCATATAGAATTTCTTAATCGTAGGATTGCAGAACGTGGTATAGAGATTGAAGCAATATATGCAGGCGATAGAGTTAGTGAAGTGTCTCAAGACATAGCAAAAGATGCAGATGTAGTATCGGTTTTTGTTGGCTCACCAATACTCGCGTCTGACTTTGATCGTTTTTCAAACATTAAACTTATCACGACGCGTTCTACAGGATATGATCATATAGATACAGAGGAAGCAAAAAAACGTGGGATTCCTGTGGCATATGTACCGTCTTATGGAGAAAATACTGTAGCTGAACATGCGTTCGGGCTTCTATTGGCACTTTCAAAACGTATTTATGATGGATTTGAGCAAATACGTGAGCAAGGAGATTTTCGATGGGGAACGATGAAGGGTTTTGATTTAAAAGGGAAAACGCTGGGGGTTTTAGGTATGGGACGTATCGGATTTCACGCTGCTACTATTGGTAATGGTTTTGGTATGCGTGTAATTGCACACGACAGAATGCCTAATGAAGAGCGAGCAAAACAAGGTAATTTCAAGTATGTGTCATTTGATGAACTTTTGGCTCAAAGTGATGTGATTACCATTCACGTATCATTTAATGATACGACTGAGCACTTAATCAACGAAGAGGCATTTGCAAAAATGAAAAAAGGAGCTGTGATTATAAACACAAGTCGAGGAGGTGTAATTGATACAAAAGCTTTATTAGCTGCTCTTCAAAGCGGGCATCTTGGAGGAGCTGGTTTAGATGTTCTCGAGGAAGAAGGAGTGGTAAAAGATGAAATGCAGTTTCTTCTTTCAAATGATGCGCACGAATACGATTTAAAGACAGTTTTAGCAAACCATGTGCTTGTAGATATGCCTAATGTTATCGTAACACCGCATATTGCGTTTAATACAAAAGAGGCAGTAGAACGGATACTAGAAACAACGCTTGATAACATAGAAGGATTTATTCGTGGAGATATAAAAAATTTGATTCCGACATCATGAACACAATAGCAGGCATAACTGGGAAGGTTATTCAGGATTCGCGCGGAGAAGATACCGTTTCGTGTACTCTTATACTAGACGACGGAAGTACTGCCGAAAGTTCTGTGCCTCAAGGAAAGAGTACTGGATCTCATGAGGCGGTGAGTTTGCCTGCGTCAAAGGTGATTGAGTATAGTTTTAAACACATATCAGATTTGTTGAATGGAAAGGGCATTTCAGATCAAGAATACATTGATGAGGTGTTGTGTGAAGCGGCAGGAGAAAATAAAGCAAATCTTGGTGCAAATGCAACATTGGCAGTGTCCATAGCTGTAGCTCGCGCACAAGCTCGAGTAGCTGGGATTCCGCTTTGGAAATACTTAAGATCACTCTCAAATATAGATTCATTTGAAACTCCATTTCCTAGACCTTTTGTTAATCTTATTAATGGAGGAGCTCATACTGGCAATATTAAAATTTTTCAGGAGTATATATTGATACCTCAAGAAGGGACGATGCGGGATTGCTTGGAACATGCAGACAGAGCTTGGCGAGTTGTTGGGGAGGAAGTGAATAAGAATAGAGAAGTAAGTTTGGGTGATGAGGGAGGATATGCACTTAAAACTGAAGATCCAATTGAACCTCTTGAGATACTTTCTCGTACTGTAGGTGAGTATTCAAAATTTGCGATTGACGCAGCAGCTACTGAAAGCGTATATGATGATGATCATCTTACCGATATATACAAGATAATTATTGGACGTTTCCCCGTTGAGTACTTAGAAGATCCGTATGGAGAAGAGGATTTCGATTTATTTTCTCGCTTACAAAATACTTCCAAAGTTATTTGTGTTGGAGACGATTTAACAACAACTAACGTCTCGCGTATGGAACGCGCATTTAACGAAAAAAGTATTCGCGGAATAATTATTAAACCAAACCAAATCGGAACTGTTACTGAAACGCTTTCTGCGGCTCGCCTAGCACGATTGTATGGTTGGCACATTATTGTATCGCATCGATCTGGGGAAACAGAAGATACTTTTATTGCTGACCTTGCTTATGGAGTAGGTGCTGAGGGTATAAAAATAGGGGCGTCCGTACACAAGGAACGATTGGCAAAGTATGATAGACTGAGGGTTATAGAGCGAGAAATCGCTATATTACAATAGTATGAATACAATAAAACACGTTATTATAGGAATAATTATAGTAATTGCTCTAATCGCGCTAGTTTCTTGGGCCACAAAAGTGGAAGCACCAGCAAACGGTAAAGCTACAAATAGCAGAGAAGAGGAAAATGCATTTATGATTACCGAAGGACTTATGGCTGAAATTATTACGCAAGGAGATGGTACCGTATCTAAAACCGGAGATAATGTTTCTGTACATTACACAGGATGGCTTGTTGATGGAACAAAATTTGATTCAAGTGTTGATAGGGGAATACCGTTTACATTTACCATTGGTGCAGGTGATGTTATTTCTGGATGGGAGCAAGGTGTTGTTGGAATGAAAGTAGGAGAGAAACGGAAATTGACGATAGCTCCAGAACTCGCTTATGGAGATCGTGGAGCCGGCAATGTAATACCACCGAATGCAACGCTTGTCTTTGAAATAGAATTGCTTTCTATTAACTAACAAAAATATCTTATGATTGCAAAGAGGATAATCCTTGTCGTTATTTTGATTGCTTTTGCTTGGATTTTGACGGTTGTTAAAGACCATGTACCTTCTGAAGTTAGAGATTTTGGAACACAAAAAAACACTGAAGTTGATTCAGAGACAGGGATTTCTTTTAAGTTTCCTAGAGGTTACGTACTTGAAGAAATTTATCCAGGTTTGCAAGATACCGAGCTTATAAAAACATATGTTCTTGTGCCGGAGAGTAACTACGATATATTTCAAGACATAGAGAACACAAAAAAACAACCAGCAATAACAATTCATATATTTAAAAATGAGCAAAATATAGGACCGCGTGAGTGGTTATTGCATGCGGAAGTTGAAGAGTATACTTCTCCTCAGATCGGTGATATAAGTGCTACTTTAGCAGGTGGCGTATTACCAGCGATATCGTTTTCTACAGAAGGATTATTTCCAAACGATAATGTAATGGTTTCGCATGATGGAATGTTGGTGTTTATATCGGTATCATACGACGAACCTAGCTCTAAGATTCGACAGGCGTTTCGTGATATAGTATCTTCTTTCTCGTTTGGAGAAAGAAAATTTCAAGAACTATAGGTATAAATAGTATGGTTTCCAGGTTGTTGTTTTGGATAAAAAAACATACATGGTATGCGGCGTTCGCAGTTGTAGCAGTGGTTGTGATTGTTACTGCGTTAGTGACCAGAAATGGGGCAGGGGTGAACGAGGTTATCGTTGTGGAAAGACGAGATCTTTTTGATAATGTTCAGCTATCGGGAACTGTTGAGGCGCGCGTTGTTTCAGATCTCGGATTTGAAGTGTCTGGATTAGTACAATCTATTTTTGTTGGCGATAATGATTTTGTTGAGCGCGGCACTCCTCTTGTATCTCTTAGTTTAGGGACTCTTACTGCTGATTTACAATCAGCACGTGCAGATGTTGCTCTTCGTCGAGCGGAGATGGGAAATGAGGAGGTAAATCTCGAAAATGCATGGAGCGAACTTCTTTCTGCGGATCTTGTAGCAAAACCACAAAGTAGTACCTATGAACAGATTCCGCCGATTATCTCCGGCCGTTACGTTGGTGAAGAAGGAACTTATAAATTTAGAATTACCGCCCAAAATCAATCAGGAAAATTTAACATTTCTGTGTTTGACCTTGAATTCGTAGATGAAATAGAAATAGAAAAAACTGGGCCAACACCGCTTGGAACTAGAGGTTTATTTGTTAGTTTCCCAGATAGAATAGAATTGTATAAAGATACTACGTGGTATGTGACTCTACCTAACAGAGAGAAAACTTCGTATGCTAAAAATTATAATATGTTTGATAATGCTCGCGCGGCACTCCGCACACTGCAAGAAGGAGAATCGATAGTTGAAGCTCAGCTTAAAAAAGCGCAAGCGGAGGTCGCACGTATTGAAGCACAAATTGCTCAACGTACTCTACGAGCGCCGTTTTCTGGAATTGTCAGCAAAGTACATATAAATCCAGGAGAATCAATATCAGCAAATACTCCTGTAGTATCTCTTATTTCTGTTGATGGATTTGGAGTAAAATTGGATCTTCCAGAGGTGGATATCGTTAAAGTGCAAACAGGACAGATGGCTCGTATTACACTTGATGCTCTTGGTGAATCTGAGGAATTTATCGGCAAAGTAGCTTCTGTTAATCGTGTTGAAAAACTCATAGATAATATTGCTGTATACGAGGCTAGGGTAGCGTTTGAAGAAAAAGATTCACGTATTGTATCAGGAATGACTGCTAGAGTTACAATCACTACAAAAAAACGAGAACAAGTGCTAGCAGTGCCTGTGCGATCTATTAAGTATCATGAAGACGGTACGGCTTATGTGTTGTTACGCGAAATTGACTCAAAAATCAAGGAGACCGATGTAATACTTGGTATGCGTAGCTCCGATTCATTTTTTGAGATTATAGAAGGCTTATCAGAAGGGTCGCAGGTTCTTATTCCTGCATAATTTTGGCATGTGGAAGGATTCACTACGTGTAGGTTTTTTGCTTGGTATACGTCAAATCTGTCACGCAAGTAAATGGACCTCTGGTCTAATAGTCCTTGTGATGATGTTAACCCTTATTAATCTGGTGGTGGTTTCAGGTATACTAGTTGGAATTATAGAAGGATCAGTGAAAGCACACGGCGATCAGTTTACTGGTGATATTTTTCTTTCTACGAAAGCAGGAAAAGACACAATCGAGCAGAGCAGAAATATCTTAGCGACAATAGAATCGATACCTGGAATATATCACTATACAGCTCGATATACTCAAGGCGCACAATTGGAGGCAAATTATCGAGAGAGACGTGATCCAAAAGAACTTCGTGATACCGTTAATACAACTCTTGTAGGATTGAACCCTGAAATGGAGGATGAGGTAACTGGTCTTTCTCGTATGGTCATAGAAGGAGAATACTTAACCTCAGATGATACGGGTTATGTTTTGCTTGGTTCAATGAATCTAGAACAATACTCTCCATTGGGGAAAGGGGATGAATTTGGGTTTCCTACGCTTTCGAATATATCGATAGGATCCCGAATTCAAGTAAAAGTAGGAGGTGCCACAAAAGAATATATAGTCAAAGGTATTGTAGATACAAAGGTAGACCAGGTTTCTATGAGAGTGTTTTTACCGGAACATGAATTTGTTCGTCTTACAAAACGATCGGATCTTAACGTGAATGAAATCGCGATTCGTGTCAAAAAGAAAGTAGAGCTAATAAAAATCAAACAAGCACTTTTGGATAGTGGTGTTGATCGCAACGCTGTAGTGCGAACCTTACGCGAAGGTCTTCCTTCGTTTCTTCTGGATATGATAGACACGATGACTATGCTAGGAAACGTCATAAGTTCGATGAGTCTAGCGGTGTCTTCAGTCACAATTTTTATAGTGGTGTTTGTTAATGCTATTACACGACGAAAATATATTGGTATTCTTAAAGGTATCGGAATTCGTGCAGAAGCCATAGAACTTTCTTATGTGTTTCAATCTCTTTTTTATGTGATCATGGGATCTACTGTGGCGCTTGTGCTCATCTACACGATGCTTATACCGTTTTTTAACTCGCATCCAATAGATTTTCCGTTTTCTGACGGCATTCTTGTGGCGCCATTAGCATCTACGATTTTTAAACTGACCATTCTTATTTTCTCTACTATTATTGCTGGATATATACCAGCTCGGATGATTATTAAGAGAAATACTCTCGATTCTATTTTGGGGCGTTAATTATGATTCAAGTAAAAAATCTTATAAAAAATTTTGAAAATGGCACGATAATCACTAATGTGTTGCGTGGAGTAGATTTGTATATTCCTAAAGGACAATTTGTAGCCATCATGGGTCGATCGGGCGCTGGGAAATCAACTTTGATGTATCAGATGAGCCTGTTGGATATACCGACTGAGGGTACAGTTTTGATTGACGGTATACAGACCGATATATTAACTGAACAAGAACGTACTGATTTTCGTCTTCGCAAGCTAGGATTTATTTTCCAGGATTATGCACTGTTGCCTGAGCTTACTGCAGTTGAAAATGTAATAATTCCGCTTTTAATGCGCGGAATGTCAAAAATTGATGCTATTGAGCAGGCGTATAATGCACTTGATTCTGTAGACCTTTCGCATGTCCGTGATCACCGTTCATCTCAACTTTCAGGTGGAGAACAACAGAGAGTTTCCATAGCTCGCGCAGTGGCTCCACAACCAGATATTTTATTTGCTGATGAACCGACCGCTAACCTAGATTCGGTTTCAGGAGATAGCGTTATGCGTGTTCTTAAAAAACTGCACGAAGATGGCCAAACGATTGTTATGGTTACACATGAGCCTGAATATTCAATATATGCCCAACGAGTAATTTACCTTGAAGATGGAAGAGTTGTATCTGATGATATTCAAACAGAAAAAATACCTACTGTCTCTTAAGCGGGAATGTAATTCGCACGCAAGTGCCGACACCAAGAGAGCTTTCTATAGTAAGAGTGGCGCGGTGTTTTTCTGCTATTGTTTTTGCTATTGCTAACCCAAGCCCTGTTCCACGTTCTGTTTGATCGGATCCGTTTTTTGTTCTGTAAAAACGTCCAAATATATACGGCAATTCTTCTGGAGCGATTCCTATTCCGTTATCTTGTATTTGCACTACAGCTGAAGAATTGTTTGCGTAAAGCTCTATGTTGATTATACGCTTTCCACGTGGTTTACAGTATTTAATTGCATTTGATAGTACTGCAACAATAAGTTCTTCGAGTTTATTTGACACACCTCGAATGACTATGTCTTTCTGAATGTTCGCTGTTAAGTTGATTTTTCTACGTGAAGTTAGTGTTGTGACGTCATCCACTATGGTAGTTATCATTTCAGTTAAAGACACACTTTTCATAAGCGGTTTTAAATCAGAAGAGTTGAGACGCGCTATGTACAATATGTTTTGAATAAGGGCAGACATATTTCGTGCAATACGTTGTGTTTTCTGGATATGAGTTCGACCGCGAGTTGGAATATTTTTTTCAAGAAGAGAAAGTTCTCCTATAATACAAGCAAGAGGAGTTTGCAGTGCGTGTGCAATGTCTGCCAGTATATGAGTTGGATTGTATAAAGTTTTTCTGGTAGATAATGGAAACCGTTTGCGTGAAAAAAGGCGCTGAGCGCCTTTTTGTGTTGTTGTTTCTATTTTCATGTTGCTTTACTCAATTTATATCCTTGTCCAGATATTGTGTGTATAAGTTTAGGTTTTTTAGGGTGTTCAATTTTTTTTCGCAAAGTTAAAATGTGGGCCTCTATAGTGTTTGAAAATGGATCAGTGTTTCTATCCCATACATGGTCAAGTATCATAGCTCTAGTTACAAGACATGACTCGTGTAGCATAAGATACCGCAAGAGCATAAATTCTTTTTTCGTTAGTATAATAGGTCGTTGGCCACGAGTTACTGTGTGTCGCTTAGTATCAAGTAGAAGGTCATCAACTTGTAAAATATCTTCAACTATGTTTCTAGGTCTTCGGAGTAACGCCCGAACGCGCGCTATTAACTCATCAATACAAAAAGGCTTTGTAAGATAATCATCTGCTCCAGCATCTAGAAGACGAACTTTCATGTCTGTGTCTCCTTGTACGGAGAGTGAGAGAATGGGAGTAGTTTTTCCGCTGGAGCGAATCTCTCTGCATACAGTAACTCCATCTTTTTTTGGTAGGACATTATCTAGAATAATGAGATCGTAGTCGTTTACCCTTGCCAGGTATGAACCCTCCTCGCCATCTGAGGCAGTGTCGACTACAAAGCGCTCGTCTTGTAGCGTCGACCGAATGACAGAGCGTATAAGAGGTTCATCTTCTACTGAGAGTATTCTCATGTGGTATTGGAATCTCTATAACATATAGACCTTTCATTTGTCTATAGTTTTTAAAAATATCTTTATAAAAAATTTATTTTTCCTTAAAAAGCTTTTATTTGAGCCATTTATTGGTAACATGGTTTCCATGAAAACACATGTTCGAAAGCGCATAGTTATTGTTGGAGGAGGATTTGCTGGTATTTCTGCGTATCACGAGTTAGTGAAAAACCAAAACGGATCCTACGAAATTCTTTTGATTTCTGAAGATTTACGCTTCACCCACATACCCCTTATTCACGAAGTAGCAACTGCTTCACTTTCAGAAAAAGTTGTGTCTTGGTCGCTTGAGAAATACATTAAGCACCCTGGTGAGGAGTTGCTTAAAGGGCGCGTAATTTCTATAGAAGCAAATACACTAGAAGTGGTAGTTGAATATAAAGGTAACAAAGAAAAAGTACCATTTGATTACCTGATACTTGCAACTGGATCAGTGCCACAATTTCCCGACATACCAGGCGCTAGAGAACATTTATTGACTATACGATCTATTGAAGATTCAGTTAAAATAAATGAAACGATTTTTCAACGCATAAAAGAAGCCGAAAAAACAACTGACGATAAAGTGCGCAAGTCCTTAATGACGTTTGTATGTGTAGGCGCAGGTGTTACTGGCATTGAACTTGCAAGTGGATTATCAAATTTTTTATCCGAAGAACTTACGGGGCGACAAACAAATCTTTTAAGAGACGCTCGAGTTTTGCTTCTTAATCGTGGTAACTATTTAAGAATTGGTGGTCATAAGTGGTTTGGAGAAAAATCTCAAAAGATACTTGAAAATATGCCATATATTGAGATCAAACATAATTCGGTTGTTTCTAGTATTAATGATCATGGAATTACCGTATCAGGTATCTTTATCCCTGCGCACACTATTATTTGGTCAGGTGGAGTTATGGGAGCTCACGTACCTATTAACTCTCAGGCATCTTTTACTCCAGATGAACGAGGTAGAATAACGGTAACTCAAGAACTGCACCTTGTTGGAAACGAAAGAATATTTGTAGTAGGTGATGTTGCGAGAATTCCGAAACAAGGAGGAGGTTTTTATGGCATGCAGGCCCAATTCGCTGTACAAGAGGGTAAACATGTAGCAAATAATATTCAAAGAATCATTAAAGGAGAATCTTTGTTGCCGTTTCTATCACGATCAAAAGGATTTCTTATACCTATTGGTAGATACCATGGACTAGCGGAACTATTTGGGTTTAAATTTTCGGGTGTTTTCGCTTGGGTTATTATACGTATTAACAGTATATTTTCTGTTATTCGTTGGGATTTGAAATTGATAGTTGCTTGGAGATGGATGAATCATCTGATACACAGGAAACATTAATCATAAAAAAATGTCTGTATTTTCACTCAACAAAACATTGACACCAGCTGGAGATCAACCAGGGGCTATCTCAGCACTTGTGAAAGGTCTGAAAAATGGTAAACAACATCAGACTCTTTTGGGTGTGACAGGATCTGGTAAGACTTTTACAATGGCAAATGTTATTGCACAAATCGGGAAACCTACTTTGGTAATAGCACATAATAAAACACTTGCAGCTCAGCTTGCTTCTGAGTATCGAGATTTTTTTCCGAATAATGCAGTGCATTATTTCGTTTCATACTATGATTATTATCAACCAGAAGCATATGTTGCTATAACCGATACCTACATAGAAAAAGAAACACAAATAAATGAAGAAATTGATCGATTGCGTCACGCTACTACTCAGGCACTGCTGACTCGACAAGATGTCATAGTGGTGGCGTCTGTGTCTTGCATATACAACTTAGGACGCCCAGAAGAATATCAGAAAGTGCATTTAAAAATTGAAAAAGGACAAGTATATCCTCGAGCAATGCTAATTCGTAATCTGGTGGATATTTATTTTGAGCGCGTAACTATAGGAGACCTGACGCCCGGTACATTTCGAGCAGTAGGTAGTGCGGTTGAGATTATGCCGGTTAATGAGAAAGTTATATATCGTATCTTACTGGAAAGTGATTCGGTAGCAGAAATTGAAGTAATTGAAGCTACCACTCTAGCAATACATGAAAACGTTAATAATGTTTTTATATTTCCTGCTAAACATTTCGTTTCAAATAAGGAAGGTATAGAGCGTGCAATTGAAACCATAAAAAAAGAACTCAGCGAACATCTTAAAAAATTGGAAGCAGAAGGTAAGTTACTTGAGGCAGAACGCTTAAAACGACGTACTAATTATGATATGGCGATGATTCGCGAAGTAGGTTATGTAAATGGTATTGAAAATTACTCTAGGCACTTTGACGGCCGTGCACTTGGTCAACCTCCTTTCTCTCTTTTGGAATATTTTCCAAAAAAACAAGATGGTACACCCGATTTTCTAACTGTTATAGATGAATCTCATGTAACATTACCTCAAATAGCAGGAATGCATGCAGGGGATCATTCTCGTAAAAAGACATTGGTGGAATATGGATTTCGTTTACCTTCAGCTTTTGATAATCGTCCTCTTACATTTGAAGAATTTGAGAAAAGAGTTGGGCAAGTGGTGTATACATCTGCGACTCCATCACAATATGAGCTTTCTCGCTCCATGCCCGAAGGTATTGTAGAACAAATTATTCGCCCCACAGGATTAGTAGATCCAGAGGTTGTTGTACGTCCTATAACACATGCAGGAACTTATAAAGGACAAGTACACGATTTTATAGATGAAGCAGAAAAAACACTTTCCAGAGGCGCGCGTGTTATGGTTACCACTCTAACTAAACGTATGGCAGAAGATGTTGCAGATTATTTCAGAGGGAAGGGGTTGAAGGCGGAGTATTTGCATTCAGACATCAAGACCATAGAGCGCATTGAACTCCTGACTAATTTTCGCAAAGGTTCAGAACAAGGAGGATTTGATGTTTTAGTTGGAGTTAATCTTCTTAGAGAAGGTCTTGATCTTCCTGAGGTTGAACTTATTGGTATTTTGGATGCAGATAAAGAAGGGTTTTTGCGATCAGAGACATCTTTGATTCAAACTATTGGACGGGCGGCCCGAAATGTATCAGGGAGAGTAATTCTGTATGCAGATGTTCTTACTGGTTCTATGAGACGAGCTATCGATGAGACGAATAGAAGACGTACAATTCAAAAACAATATAACGAAAAGTATGGAATTACACCACAGACAATTAAAAAGAAAATAGGGGATATTACCGATCAATTATCACGTGAACGTGAACGGGCTCTTTCAGAACTTGTAGCACTTGATCTCGGAATGGGAGAAAAAGATTTGAAAGCTCTTATCAGGCGTAAAGAATCTGAGATGAACGAAGCAGTAAAAGTATTAGATTTTGAAACCGCAGCACTTATACGCGACGAACTTCGTGAAATAGAAAAAGTTTTGGATAAGTCAAAGAAAAAACAAAAGACAAGCAGAAAGAAAAGAAAATAGAGATTTCTGGAGAACAATTAAACCTATAAGATACAACACTTAGTAATTTAATATTGATAATTCTTTGTGTGATTCGAAATTGATTAAAACTAAGTATACGCGTTTGTTTTGTCAAAAATATGGCGCTTGACAAAAAGTATTAAAATGTAGTATTATATAAACAGGAGAAAGGAGGAAATAAATGAAGAAGTTTGTTGTTTTTGCGTATTTTGTTGTAATCATGTTTGTTTCAGTTGTCCTGGGGATTCTCCAGGCGACAGAAATCGCAAACATGAAATGGTGGGTTCCTGTTGTGGTTTCTGTAGTTGGTTTAATTGGGGCAGCTGGAACCGTGGCCGACTGGGTTTCGTCGTTACGAAGAGAAGAGAGGGAGATTTTACGTAGCGTCGGGAGCAAAGTAGCAAAAGAAGTTCTCGACTCGTATGTTGAGAGTCGAGAGCCTGAGATCTTGCGGGCGATAGCCCGAAGTATCTCAGAAGGATTGTGAGAAGTTTGCGCTGACCGAGCAAGGTCAGCGCGTTTGTTTATCTAAAGTAGGGCTTGACAAAAAGAATACTTATGTTATTATGGATGGCGGTGTTCTTCCAACGCGGCTAGGCCGCATTTTATAAGGAGGAGTAAGATGCCGGAAATCAAATTCCCAGCATTCGTAGAGTTCAAGTTGGTCACCATTCCGGGTGGTGGCCAGAAGGTCCAGTCTCATCACAAGCAGAATGGTGGTCGGGAGCTTATCATTGTCCCCGACCGTGGATCGCTCATGCCGTTGACCGGGAAACGGATCCCGTTCATCCTTGGGGTGGTAATCTACAGGGGCACGAAATACACAATTGCAACGTGCTTCGTGCCCGAGGAATACTCCGCTATCCGCAAGGTGGCGGAGAAAGGTCTCTTCTGCGGCGCTGCGAAGTTGCCGCCGAAGGAGAGGCGGGAGCGTCGCCCCAAGCCGACGAAGACGGTCACGGGCCGGTTCGTCGGGCAGGAGGTCTCGTCGAGGGCAAACCTCGACGGGCCCAACGTTCTCCGACATGTCACGCAGGAGATGGTCGCTGCTCTCCGTAAGCAGCGCGAGCTCGCCATGGCGCCCCCGCCTTCGCGAGGAGCGGTGGTGCCCAACAAGAAGAAGCAGAAGCGCTCTAAGAAGGGCTAGAGCGCTGGCCGGGTTCCAGAGACACGTCGGGAGACGTTTCCGAGGGCTCGGCCTTTTTCTATTCAACGTTTGTTTTATTCTATTCACTATTTTTTGAGTGCCTTGTATACTGTTTTTACCAACCCCTTGGGACAACCGAGGGGCGGTCTGTGTTTGTCTTAAATAGATTTCTCATACTTTATGTCAAAAGATAGAAAAAAAGAGGATGATCTAATAACTGTAAAAGGGGCTCGTACCCACAATTTAAAAAACGTCACAGTTGAAATGCCCCGCAACTCAATGATTGCGTTTACTGGACTTTCAGGTTCAGGAAAATCGTCTCTGGCTTTTGACACTATTTTTGCGGAAGGGCAGAGAAGATATGTTGAATCACTTTCAGCATATGCACGGCAGTTTATTTCACAGATGCCTAAGCCTGATGTAGATGAAATTTTGGGTCTTTCTCCTGCTATCTCTATTGATCAGAAATCACGCTCTAATAATCCTCGTTCAACAGTAGCCACAATTACAGAAATTTATGATTATCTTAGAATACTTTATGCCCGAATAGGAATTCCACATTGTTTGATGTGCGGAGAACCTATAAAGCGACTCACAAATGAAGAGATTCAGGGATTTATTCTTGAGCGAGTGGAAGGAAAAATACAATCGTTTTTACCTAGTTCAAAAAAAGATCTAACAGAATCGATTCGTGAAGCTGTAAATGGTCCATTTCTTGAGTTTTACGCGCCGATTGTGCGAGGAAGAAAAGGTGAATATTACCAGCAACTTTATGACGCGCTCTCTCGTGGATACAGTGAGGTTCTCGTAGATGGCACACGTAAGAATTTGCGTGAGCAGATTATTTTAGAAAAAAACAAAAAACACGATATAGATATTTTGATAGATCGTATCCCACTATCTGATTTCGTGGAAACCCGTGAAGGAGCAATAGAAAGGCTTAGAGAAGCTTTTGAGCGTGGTTTACATGAAGCAAATGGTCTAATTCGAGTAGTATTCTCCGACACCGATTATTTTTTAAAGAAGGGTCGAAACGATATAGGGGAGCTTATGTCATCACAATTTTCATGCCCTAATGATGGTTATTCATACCCTGAAATAGAACCTCGTTTTTTTTCGTTCAACTCTCCTTACGGAGCATGTCCTGAGTGTAACGGTTTAGGAACTCAAGACTTTTTCATAGATGAACCTTGTAGAGTTTGCAATGGAGCCAGGTTGCGTCCAGAGGCGTTGCAGGTATTAGTTGGAGGAAAAAATATAGTTGAAACGACAGCACTTTCTGTTGAAGAAGCATATTCTTTCTTTACACAATTGAAACTTTCGGATAAAGAAAAAGAGATTTCAAAAGTTGTGGTGCGAGAAATTATTGATCGACTAAAGTTTATGCTTGATGTTGGAATAGGTTATCTAACACTGGATAGACGTGCTCATACACTTTCAGGAGGAGAAGCTCAGAGAATTAGGTTAGCATCTCAGCTTGGTTCAGGACTTGTTGGAGCTTTGTATGTTCTAGATGAACCCACTATAGGTTTGCATTCTCGTGACAACGAACGGCTAATAAAAACACTCCACAATTTACGAGATCTAGGTAACACCATAATAGTAGTGGAGCATGACGAGGATACAGTTCTGTCTTCTGATTACATTGTGGACATAGGTCCAGGAGCTGGAGTGCATGGCGGAAAAATTGTTGTGTCAGGTAATCTTGAAGAACTTTTGATGGCGAAAGATCCTCCAGTGAAAGGAAAATCACTTACTCTTTCGTATTTACGTGGTGAAAAAGAAATTGGTATGCCCGAAAAACGTCGTACTGCAGATAAGGGTGTCATCAAGATACGAGGTGGTCGTGCGTTCAATATAAAACATCTTAACGTCGATATTCCATTGGGTAGATTTATAGCTATTACAGGTGTTTCTGGTTCAGGAAAATCATCTTTTATGTATGAAATTTTATATAAAAATCTACAAGCGCGTCTTGAACGAAAATATCGTTCAGCACAGACATTTAATTGCTCGTCTTTTACGGGCTCGGAGTATGTATCTCGTACTATTTTAATAGATCAGTCGCCTATAGGGCGCACTAGTCGAAGCAATCCAGCTACGTATACAGGAGCTTTCACGCATATACGCGACATGTTTGCTGCAACTTCTGAGGCGCGTGCTCGTGGTTGGAAGGCTAGTCGTTTCTCTTTCAATGTTAAAGGAGGTCGTTGTGAAGCGTGTGAAGGGAAAGGAGAAATTGCTGTAGAAATGCATTTTTTGCCAACGGTATATGTAACGTGTGATGTATGTCACGGTAAACGATTCATGAAAGAAACTTTGGAAGTTGAATATCGTGGCAAGAATATTTATGAAGTGCTTACCATGACAGTTGAGGAGGCGCTCTCGTTTTTCAACGATATTCCTGCTATATACGATCGACTCAAAACTCTTTTTGATGTAGGACTCGGCTATCTTACTCTTGGGCAATCTGCAACCACGCTTTCAGGAGGGGAGTCACAGCGAGTAAAAATTTCATCGGAGCTATATCGACAAAATTTACAGAAGACAATTTATTTGCTAGATGAACCAACAATTGGATTGCATTATGAGGATGTGCGAAAACTTATTGAAATACTACAAATGTTGACTAATCGAGGAAATACAGTCGTTCTTATTGAACATAATCTCGACATAATCAAAAATACTGATTATATTATAGATATAGGCCCTGAAGGTGGTGTCGGTGGAGGTAAGCTAGTAGCAGTAGGCACACCTGAAGAGGTCGCGCAAACAGATACACACACAGGTGTGTTTTTGCGAAAGATGTTAAGAAAAACAAAAACAAACTATGGTACCATTTAACAATAGAGGTCTTCGCAAAGAGGCGGAAATGGCTAGCAGAGGAGCGCAAATAACAATTTTAAAGAATAGACAAGCAAGATTACTCCTGCATCAAAAAAATCTGAAAAATGAGTTGGCGAAACTCAAAAGTGAAGTAGAACGACTTAAGTTAAGAAAAAATTCATTGGTGAATGAAGAACTTTCGAATAGACAGAAGGCAGAAAGTTTAAAAGGGGTAACTGTACAAACAAAAAAAACGAGGCAAGTTGAACGTAAGGGTGTGCAAACCGCATTAGCCGAAAAGAAAAAACTTGTAGGAGAGCTTAATGAATTGATAAAACAAGGGAATCTTCTTAGTCAGGAGTTGCAAGGAGTTGTCCACAAATTGAAATCTATCGCTAAAGATACCGGGATTCACTCATCTGGTGTACGCCGTACGGGAGATAGGAAAAGACAAGTTACTGGAAAGATATCTGGTGCCAGGTTAAAAGTTCAAGATCTTACAAAAAAACTTGAAGATTTAAGACGTGAGATAGTGCGCCTGGAATCAGATCTGAAACGAGCACAACAAGAAGAACAAACTGCGCTTCTAGAAGAGCGATCGGTTACTCAAGAAGAAACGACGCAATCTTCAAAGCTTTCCCAATTAGCTCAAGAGGAAGCTTTACAGAAAACTAAAGCTGAGGAAATTAAAAAGAAAATCGAAGAAAACAAAAGAGAGAGACAGAGAGTTGAGCGATTGTTGGCAGATCTTACACAAGAGACGCAAAAAACCGCTCATAAGCAACAACAAGAAGAGCGCGAGGCTACGGCCGCAGAACGTGATTTGCGAGTATTGCGCCTTAGAATAGAAAAAATACAGTTAGAATTGAAACGACTTGAAACAGAATTACTTTCTAAAACTCAACAAATGGGAAAGATAGAAATGGATCTGAGAAATACTGAAATGGAAATTAGAAAGATTGAAATGGAAATTACTAGATTGCGATAAAGAAAAACCCGCTGGAAAGCGGGTCAGTCGACAATATCGGTTTCTTTAAGTAGTATTCGCACCTTCTTTTGTTCGGTAGGAGAAGGGCGATACCACCGATCCGGATGGTTCTTGGGTTTGTAGCACATGGGACACCATATCATGTTGTGCTCCCGGATGTACCCAGATTCAGATACCGGAAAACCGCATTTTGTACAAGTAAGCATAACCCCTCCTTTCTGTCTTCCATGATAACATGGCTTTATGAGACTATCTGTTGACAAGGTTGAGAAATTGCCCGATGCACCCGGTGTCTATTTTTTTATTGGTGCTTTGAATCAAGAAGGGAAAAGTAGGAAAGAACGAAATATTTTGTATATAGGTAAAGCAACTTCTCTGCGTAATCGTGTGCGTAGCTATTTTTCTTCTGAAATTTTGGAGACACGAGGACCGCGTATAGTCAAAATGCTGTCAAAGGCAACAGATATTTCTTTTAAAAAAACTGACTCGGTTTTGGAAGCTCTCATTTTAGAAGCATCTCTTATAAAAAAATATCAGCCAAAATATAATGCACTAGAAAAAGATGATAAGAGTTTTAGCTTTGTGGTAGTAACCGAAGAAGAATGTCCGCGTGTATTTTCTGTTAGAGAGCGAGAACTGCTTTTTAGAAAAGTAAATGAGTATAAAAAAGTATTTGGTCCTTTTACAAATGGAGGTCAGTTAAAAGAGGCGTTAAGGATTTTGCGAAAGATTTTTCCTTTTCGTGGAAAAAATGATGCCCCACTCTTTAATGAAAAAAATAAATCTCGTATATATCAGGAAATAGGTCTTGCTCCAGATATAACTAAACTAGGAAAAAAAGAATATTTACGTACGATAAGACATCTAATTTTGTTTTTTGAAGGAAAAAAGAAAAATATTCAGCGACAGCTGGAAAATGAAATGGGGAAAGCCATAAAAGTAAGGAATTTTGAACATGCGTCTGAATTGAAGCGGAGGCTTCTAGCTCTTAAACATATCAATGATGTCGCATTACTCAAGTCTGAGGTTAGAAATACAAAATCTAAAATTAGGATAGAGGCATATGACGTTTCTCATACAATGGAGGCTAATCGAGTTGGAGTAATGGTAGTCGTCGAAGATGGAGAAGCTAAGAAGCGAGAATATCGTACATTTAACATAAAAACGGCAAGCTCTGGAGACGTATCAGCGCTTAAAGAAGTGCTAGAGCGGAGACTTAATCATATAGAATGGCAACCACCGAGAATTATAGTTGTTGATGGAGGTAAAGCTCAGAAATATGCTACTGAAAGTGTTTTGCGCGAATTTGGCTATAGTATTCCTGTAGTTGCAGTTACAAAAAACAAACGACATCGTCCGGAGCAAATAATGGGGAATAGGGAACTCGTAACAAAGCATGAACATTCAATTCTGCTAGCAAATGCTGAAGCACACAGGTTTTCTCTTTTTCATCATAGAAAAAAACGTTCTCGGTCATAATTTGATATACTGTAGATATGTCAAAAATCAAAGTCGGAGTATTGCGTGGAGGTCCTAGCTTGGAATATGACGTGTCTTTAAAAACAGGATCCACGGTTCTGTCTTCATTGTCCCCTGAAATATATGAGCCAGTAGATGTGTTTATCGATCGTTCTGGGGAGTGGTATGTGAAGGGGTATCCTCTTGCACCAGAACAGGTGGCACGTAGGGTAGATGTCATATTTAATGCTCTCCATGGTACGTATGGTGAAGACGGTGAAATACAACGTCTCTTGGATAACCTAAACGTTCCGTATACAGGATCTCATGCGATAGCTTCTGCTCTCGCTATGCATAAATTAAGAGCAAAAGAAGCTTTCAAGAGTTTTGGGCTTAATATAGCTCCACATACAGTGTTTGATACTTTAAAAAACACCACAGAAGACCTCCTTGAAATTTTTAGAACGTTTCCGAATCCTAGCGTAGTTAAGCCAATGATGTCGGGGTCTTCACTCGGTGTTTCAGTAGCACGTACATATCCTGAACTGGTTGAAGCGGTTGAGAATGCAACTCAATATTCTCCAAAAGTGCTTATTGAAGCGAGAATTTCAGGCAAGGAAGCCACTTGTGGTGTAATAGAGAATTTTCGAGTAGATGAATTATATTCTTTGCCACCTGTTGAAATTATACCTCCGAAGGAAAAGTTTTTCTTTGATTACGATTCAAAATACGGAACAAATACAGAAGAGCGTTGTCCAGGGAGATTTTCAGCAAAAGAAATACAAGATATTAAAGAAGTGGCACGTCGGGCACATCGAGCTGTTGGTGCGTCGCAATATTCTCGTACTGATTGTATTGTAACTTCACGTGGAGTATTTGTTTTGGAAATAAATACGCTTCCAGGGCTCACACAAACATCATTGATTCCAAAAGCTTTAGAGGCAGTAGGCATACCTATGACTCATTTTATCCATCATGTTATTTCTAACGCCATAAATCGTATATAAAATAAAGCCCACTAAGGGGCTTTATTACTAAACGCGAGTGATTCCTCTTCCTGGTGGATGAACCCAGCGCGCTTTTCCGGTGGCCACCAATTGATTGAATTGGTGTATCACAGTGCGTTCACACCGACCAGAACAATGGAACCGAAGCCGTTCCAGAAGGAGTCGGTTCCACCCGATTCTTCGCAATTCTTTTGACCATAAGCTTTTCTTGTTCACACGTTCTCCTTTCTTGTGTGAAGAGTCCAGATTTGTTATAGGAGGTTTATTGTGAAATGTCAATTGTATGCAATCGTGAACATTTTTGTATGTAAATTTGTTATTGACTGTCTTTTTTACCTAAGAAACGATATGCTATGTATCCAGTAAGAGTTCCTAAAATAATACCTCCTAATATGTCTAGCGGATAATGAACTCCTGCAGCAATGCGCGCTATTCCTATTAATAACCCTGAAGCATAAAGCATTACTGCTACTTTTTTATTTCCAAAAAAATATATTGATGTAGCCAATGAGAACACAAACATAGTGTGTCCAGAAGGGAACGAATTTGATGTTTTTTCAAATAGATACGGTATATTGAGTACTTGCAGTGGACGAGGACTTTCATAAACTGCGCGTATGACAAGTGTAAGTGTTTCTGCTCCTATGACGCTTACTATAAGAGCTTTTGTATTTTTCCAAAAAGCAAGTAAAGATCCCTTCCATATATTTAAGTACCAAACAACTGTAGAGATTAATGCAATCAAGTAGATATAGTATTTTGCAAAAAACAAAACAATTCCGTCCAGAAGAGGGGACAGACCTAATATACTATTGAATGTGTACAGTATATCGGTATTAAAATCCATTTGAGTATATCCTGTGTAGACGGTGCTAATTTCTATTTTGTTTTTTGTTAATAATTTTCAAGATGTGTTTTTATAACACACGTCAATTTTATCTTACCAAGAATATCTAAATGAAACTATATAATCTTTAACACTTTTCTCAAAGAGCAGTCTGTTTTCGTACTTTTGTACTAATCAGCTTGGACACACATCCAAGGAACAGAGGGAAGTTTTTTAAGAGAACTTCCCAAAACTCGTAGTGCTTAGAAAACTACTAGAGGATTGGCAATGCGACCTAGAAGATCCAATATCCTCCGTGCATACTCGGCGAGTGAAACGCCGAGAGAGACATAACCAACTTTGGTGGACCTACCGGGAGTCGAACCCGGGATTCGGCAATGCGAATGCCGCGTAATACCACTTTACTATAGGCCCTTTATATCCACGGAGATTATTTTAGCAATATTTTTTGATTTTTGAATTATCGCGGTATCACCGTCGTTAAGTTCGAAAAAGTTCTCCTGGTTATCTGCATAACAAAATGCAGGTCCGCGAGTTATTACAAAAGAGAGGATGGATTTTTCTGATACTACAATATGATCGGTTTGTTCAGTGCTGTTGTTAAAAGCAAGTCCTATGCCAGATTCAAAAATTCCATCTGTTATTGATCTGTAATATCCTGTAGAACCTAAAGGAGTAGCGCATACAATTCCGTCTCCTATAACCTCATTGTGTATTCGACGATTGTCAATTGTAACACTATAGCGTATAGCATGGCGTGGATCTGCGTTGTGTATTACTACATCATTTAGAGCTTCAGCAGTTGCATGCGAAGTTGTTATAAGCAATTTCATTTGTTCAATAATAGTAAATTGTCTAGCAAAAAATGCTCTAAGCACATCTTCATTTTCATGTTTATGGGCCAATTTCGCTATTTTACTATTACGAAGGAAAAGTTTCGGTATACCAGGAAAATTATATTCAGCGCGCATAAGAGTACCATCCCCTCCAAATGCAAATACATAATCAGGATTGTGTTCTACTAAGGAAAACTCCTTCGCAAAAGGATCAAGTAGAGAATCCAATTTTTCTAAATTAGTGCCAATAAGTGCTATTTTCATTGTCGGGCTGCTGGGAATCGAACCCAGTCTACACGCACCCGAAGCGTGCGTACTACCGGTATACTACAGCCCGAATACAAGAGAATACCATATTTGCTATCACGAATCATAATTTTATGATGAGTTAGTGAATAGGAGGTTTCTATTTGAATATTTTTAAGGTTCAGAATTGTGGACCCGACCGGATTTGAACCGGTGACCTCCTCATTGCAAATGAGGCGCTCTACCAACTAAGCTACGGGCCCGTAATGAAAGATAGAATACCACAAAATACTTCAAAGTGAAGTATTTTTGAGGTAGTATGAAAGTGCTTTTGGGGGCGATTAGCTCAGTTGGTTAGAGCGTTCGCTTCACACGCGAAAGGCCACAGGTTCAAATCCTGTATCGCCCACCAAATTAGATTTTTATATATTTTACAATCTGGTTCAGCCCAAAATTTGATTTCGTTTAACTTTTGATTGTATAATATCTTGTCAGATATTAATAGAAATAAAATAAAAATATGCAAAATAAATTAGAAGAACAAGAATCGAATTTAGAAAATTTTCCTAATGGAAGCTGGTTTAAAATACCACAACGGATGGTAACTAATTACTATGGCACAGAAGAAGAATATAATGTAATAATCCGTAATGAACAAATAATGACTTACGACCACAACAACGGTATTCTGGCATTTGTTGATGGCGAAGGTCATATGTATGTTGCCCCTTATACTTCAGATCGTATGAGTGCCCTTGAAGAAGCTGGTTACAAAAAAGGCGGTATATGGGTTCCATTTTCAAACGGAGAACTGCCTGCAGACCCAGAATTACAATCGCAATGGAAAAGAATGAAAGAGGAGGCAGATGAACAAAATCGTAGTGAAAGAATTGAATCTCAAAAGTAGCGGTAAACCACATCTTTTTAAACGATATATAAACTTTGTGAATCGAAATTCTTTTTTTGTTTATTTACATTGATATGAATTGTGAATCATCTGAAAATTTATCTGAAAATGAAACTTCTGGAATAGAAGAAAGAAAGATTTATCGGTGGATGAAACTTGCGCAAGAAAACCTGGAGGGTTTATCAATACCTGAAAGTTTAAAGAGATTAGTTAAAGATACTCTCGAAACTCCTCAATTAGGTCCATATCATAACGAAGGTCCGGAAATGGCAGCCCATTTGGGGCTTATTTTAGAAACTATAGAAGCAATAAACTCGGATAGGTTTGATTTTAAAGTTCTTGAACTACCTAAGGAATTTGAAGATGAAATTAGAGAAAAAATAACTAGATCAGTAAAAACAAACTATGAAAAAATAAAAACTTATACGTATCTGCATGATTTGGGAAAGCCAGATTGTATGAATATAGAGAATGGAGAAGGGAAGCAGAGGGTATTTACATTGAAGGAATGGAGGGAGTTAGTAGATCTAAATAAAGGTGATAAAGAAAGGGCAATAACTGCTTTATCTGAACAAGGGTATACAAAAATAGGATACCGTATTGGTAGAAAACTAGCGGAAGAGCTAGGGATAGAAGTAAAAGATCATGGAGATGAAGGGGTAAGAATACTCCAGAGTATGGCTTCTAGTGATGAGGAAATGGAAAGATTTCTTGAGGATTCCGAACTTATTTTAAAAGGTATTGCTAATCACGAATTGCATTTTCAAGTATTTAATAATGCCAAATCCGCAGGTATATATAAAAAGTTTCTTTCAAGCAATTTTAGTGAGGACGAAATCGATTTTATCTATACGGTTTGCCTTATAGACATAACGGGTTCTTTGGATAAAAATGGACAATCCAATTTTGAGGGCTTTAGAAATATGGTTGTGGCAAGAGAATGCCATAATTTAATTAAAAATTCCGGATTAAAAAATGTAGAATCTCTACTTAATTTAGATTCAATAGAAAAAGTTAAGGAAGGGATTGAACGACTTAGAAAAGAAGAGCTTTTAAAGGAAATTAAATTGGGAGAAGCAGATGTGGTTATAATAATTGAGCAATCTAAATCTTGGGGGGTAATAAATGAAGTAGATAAATTTCAACTACAGAAATCACTAAATGAAGCAATAGGTAAAGATAACCCAATTTTAGTTATTGGACAGATTTTACCTAATAACCTTAAGCGTTATATCAAAAATATAAAAGGGTATCTCGAATCCAAGATAACTGGCTGAAATAGATTTTATAGAATAGTTGTATTGAATTCGTCTTTGCAAGCAGTTTGTTATAGACACATTGTTCCATCATTAGAAGAAGACGGAACGGCATTTTCAGTTTCTATCCCAGGAATAGGGTCATAATCTTCCATTGGCTTCATCGGGCTAGGATTAACATATTTAACTTCTTTATTCATCGGTATTTCGGTATTAGGTAAAGTAATAATTTTTAGATTCTCTAACCAATCATTAAAGCCATTCCATTTGATTTTGTCAGATGATAGCACCCTTTTATATTGATCCCACCACTCTAATCTAGTGCCACCTAGATAAGCATGAGAAACTATAATCATATTGGTTGGCTTTTTTGCAATGCTTTCGTCCAATATTTTGCCAAACTCTAGAGAATCGGCTCCTCTGGCCCAAAGGCTATAATCGCAAAGTGATCCGCGTCCCATAGGTTCTCCAACGTCCACGTTGGTTACCGAAATTACTTTAGTTTTATATTCCTTGGGTTGATATACAGTGGCTTCAACATCATTTACTCCTCTACCTAGAATATATTCAATTCCGAGAGCATCAGATGCTTTCAATGTATTTTCATCGTAGGCAAAATAGCGACTACCAAAAACTCTCATCTTTTTATCAGTGATTTTTTCAACATTTTCTTTCGATTCTTTTAGGTGTTTATATTGTTCGTCATAGGACATGCCCCAAAAAGGAGCTTCATCGTATCCTCCTGCTACTTCATATCCTTTTTCAGCCAATCTCTTGAAAACTTCTGGGTTTTCTTTTAAAACATTATCTTGAACTTTTATTAATGCGGTTAGACCTATTTTATCTAACTCTTTTTCCCACTGTAAAATCCCTTCTATTTTCTCAAATTCAATCAACATCAACATGGTGTTAATCCGTTGTTTTCTTACATTTGTAAAAAACACAGATGCTACTATTAAAACAATCAATCCTAAAACCCAAAAATATTTTTTATTTTCCATATATTCTTAATATTTTAAATTATTAATTTCTCTCTATTCTCTAAGAGAATCTTTTTTAAAAATATAAAAAATTTTATTTATGATAAATTCTATTTTTGCAAAAACTTAGCTATATATTTTAATCCATTATCATTTTAATAGATATTTAAACTTTTATCTACCGTCTGTTAAATGTAAATATTTATAGTACTTACTGTAAATTATTATGTGATAAGTGGTTTTTGTGTCTAAACTAGTGTGTGAAGGGGTATACACAATCAAACTATTATGTGTCATACTTTTGCCTATCTATATGGGCTTATTAACGCTCAAAAATAACTAATTGAATATGCTATCAGCTCCAATCCCTGAGAATGAAAATGATCGACTTAAAGCCGTCATGGAACTTGGTATTTTAGATACAAAGCCGGAGGAACGGTTTGATTCGATTACAAAAGAAGCTGTGGAAGCTTTTAAGGTGCCAATATCCACGATCACCATCATGGATGCAGGACGAGAATGGTATAAGTCGTGTCAGGGCCTTGATGTGCGCGAAGCGCCTCGTGAAATTTCATTTTGCGCACACGCAATGCTCGCAAAGAATTTATTTATTGTTGAAGATACTCTAAAAGATGATCGTTTTCGCGATAATCCCATGGTAACTGGAGAACCTCATATTCGGTTTTATGCTGGTGTCGCATTACGTAATAAACATGGAATTATAATAGGGGTGTTCTGTATAAAAGATACAAAACCACGAACTATGGACGCGAATGATATTGCTACTATGATGAATTTTGCGGCTCGTGCAGAATCAGAGCTAAACAAATAGAAATCTTAGTTCAGTATAGCTTTTTGGGCTTTTATAGTTTTTCCAAAAAAGCGACTACCAAGCCGTGTGAATCGATCTGTAAGATCGGTTGAAAAAAATTTCACAGAACCTTTCCGCGAAAGAACTCGTTCTATTTCAGGATGGCGTTTTAGGTAGTGAGCTAATTTCTTCGGCACAATACGCGCTTCAGACACGATATGAACACCAGGTCCGATTGCGTTTCGTATACTTTTCTCAAGAATACCATAGTGCGTACAACCTAAAATAAGAGTATCAATTTTTTTCTTTCGAATAGAGTTTAAGTAGCGTTTTATTATAAGTTTAGTAGCAGGTGAATGCTCTTCACCTTCTTCAACTATTGGAACAAAAAGGGGACAGGCCTGTTGAAAGATAGAGCAACTAGGATTCAATTTTTTCAGTTCACGGGGAAATGCTCCTGAATTAACTGTTCCTTCAGTAGCTATCACACCGATGCGCCCGGTTTTACTATTTTCTATGGCTGTTTCTGCTGCTGGGATTAGAACTCCAAGCACTTTTTTGTTCCGGTGTAGTTTTGGTATGTACTCTTGTTGTATGCGTCGAAGAGCATCTGAAGAGGCGGTATTGCAAGCAAAAATAATAAGTTCGCATTGTTTGCTAAACAAAAAATCTACAGCTTGTGTAACAAATGAATAAACTACATCTGGAGAGCGAGTGCCGTATGGGGTGCGAGCTGTATCGCCTAGATATACGTAGTCATACTTTGGTAGTTCATGTACGATACCACGTAATATATCTATTCCTCCAAAACCTGAATCAAATATTCCTATTTTTTTTGTTCTAGCCATTGAGTGAACATTGTAAGGGCATTCTGTAAATAGAACAAATTAATGTATATAGCTTTTTACTATGGTAATATGATTTTTATGAACATTTTTTTGCAATTGTTAATAAATAGTCTTATAGCAGGAGCGATTTACTCATTGATAGCTTGTGGTTTTTCGCTTATTTATTCAACTAATAAATTCATCCATTTTGCTCATGGGGGAGTGATTATTTTTTCTTCTTATATTTTTTATACTCTTTTTTCTTTATTACATTTTGAATTTTATTTATCTTGTATTTTAACCGTTATATTTGCTGGACTGTTTGGTTATTCAATAAATTTAATTATTTATACTCCTCTAAGAAAGAAAAAAGCCAGCAGTTTAATCTTATTGGTAGCTGGTCTCGGGGTTCTTATTTTGACTGAATCGTTATCACTTATTTTCTGGGGAGCGGATGTAAAAACTATAAATTATATAGACAATATTCAAGGCTTATCTATTTTTGGAGCAATTATTACACCTTTACAATTAATTATAATTATTTTCTCTCTCGTATTTCTTATTTTCTTTTATTTATTAATGAAGAAAACTAGACTTGGGAAAGCTATGAGAGCAGTGTCTGATAACGCTAACGTAGCGGAAATAGTTGGTATTTCAACTACTAAAATTTACTCCAAAGCATTTATTATTGGTTCGATTGTAGCCGGAGTAGCTTCGATCCTAATTTCTCTTGAGCAAAATATTGAATCTACACTGGGAACTAGTTTAATGATTAAAGGTTTTACCGCTGCAGTAATTGGTGGGTTAGGGAGTGTACCTGGAGCAATTCTGGGGGCATATTTTTTAGGTCTAACAGAAAATTTTGGTATTTGGTATTTACCGTCTGGTTATAAGGATGCAATTGCATTTATTTTACTCTTCTTATTCTTGCTTTTCCGCCCAAACGGGATTTTAGGAATTAAATATAATAGTTAAAAATGGTAAGTACTTATTTTATACATCTTTTAATACTGATTGGAATTTATGGAATTTTGGCTGTCTCTTTACAATTAGCAGTTGGTTTTGGGGGTTTTTTAAATCTTGGGCATATTGCATATTATGGAATCGGAGCATATACATTCACCTTACTATCAAAACATGAAATTAATTTTTGGCTTTGTCTTTTACTGGCAGGTATTTTTTCCGCTTTCTTTGGTTGGTTATTAGCTGCTGCAGTCCGTAAATTAAAAGGAGATTATTTAGCTTTAGTAACTTTAGGGTTTTCTTTTGTAGTATATGCAGTGTTTCAAAATTGGACATGGTTAACTAATGGACCTTTAGGTATTTCTGGGATTACAAGACCCAATTTTTTAGGTTTTTCTACAAACAACAACAATATATATTTTATTTTAGTTTTTTTTATTTTTTTGATTTCTTATTTTTTTATTTATCGAGTTGTTACTTCTCCATTTGGTAAAGTGGTTGAGGCGGTAAGAGATGATGAACTTTCCGCTAAATCTTTAGGCAAAAGAACTTTTAAAATAAAATTGATAACTTTTTCCACCTCCGCTTTTTTTGCTGGTGTTGCAGGTAGTCTTTATGCATCTTATATTACCTATATAGATCCATCATCATTTACTTTAGCTGGAATTATCCCTGTTATTCTCATTGTGATAATAGGAGGTCTTGGTTCTTTTCATGGAACACTTTTAGCGACCTTTTTCATTATTTTACTACCTGAACCTCTCCGCTTCATGGGTTTTTCTTCTTCTATAGTAGGCCCAGCCAGACAAATTATCTATGCGATTATTTTGCTTGCGACTTTATACTATAAGCCGAAAGGTTTTTATGGAAAATTAGATTTGGAATAATGTGCTAAGAATAGAAAACTTAAAAAAATATTTTGGGGGAATAAAGGCAGTCAACGGATGCTCATTTGAGGTAGAGAAGGGTAAAATTACGGCTTTAATTGGCCCAAATGGCTCAGGTAAAACCACAATATTTAATCTTATTTGTGGGGTACATAAACCAGACGAGGGTAAAATAATTTTTTCTACGAATACAGGAAAAAGGAATATTGCGGGAATGCAGATAGAGAAAATTTCAAATTTTGGAATATCTAGATTTTTTCAACAAACCAGATTATTTAAAAATTTAACAGTACTTGAAAACCTTTTACTAGCGGAAGATAATGAGGACCAGAAATTTTGGAAAAATGTTCTTGGATTTAATAAATTCGATAAGGCAAAAATAGAAAAAGCAAATGAAAAGTTAGCTGATTTTGATCTTAAAAATATTTTGAATATAAGAGCTGAAGATTTAAGTTTTGGTCAAAAAAGGTTGGTGGAATTAGCAAGGAATATTTTAAATTATCACACTATTTTGATTTTAGATGAGCCAGTGGCTGGAGTTAATCATAAAATCCGAAACATAATAGCAGAAACAATCTTACAAATGAAAAAAGAAGGAGAAACTATATTGCTTATTGAACACGACATGTCTTTTACTTTTAGTATATCTGACAAAGTAATTGTTATGGATGCAGGCAAGATTGTTGCTACTGGAACACCAGAAGAGATTCATAATAATCCAGAAATTTTAAGAATATATCTAGGGTGTTGTCAACTGTAGTATTTAATAGTAATATTACTAAAGTAATATTAATTTTATAAATTTAATCATAATTATTTATGGAACAAATAAAAAGAGGCAGATGGCCTTTAATTATTGTAGGGATCCTAATAGTAGTAATTGTTTTTTTGGTGGTGTGGGAAAAAACGAATACTTCCAAAGATGATATAAAAGTAGCTTATATTTCTACTTTGTCAGGAGATACTGATGTTTGGGGGCAGAGCCTTAAAAAGGGTTTTGACTTTGCTTTAAATGAAATCAATGCTAGCGGTGGCATTAAAGGTAGAAAAGTTACCGCTGTTTATGAAGACGATAAATGCAATGCATCTTCTGGATTAACTGTATTTAATAAGGTGATAGATGTAGATGGGGTTAAATATATAACAGGGACTGTTTGCTCTACGGTAGCGATGGCTGTGGCTAAAAAAACCCAGGACAATAGGGTTTTTTATGTGGCTTCAGCGGCTACTAGCCCAGAAGTTCCTAAACAAGGGGATTTAATATTTAGACCCTGGCCTTCAGATGCTAATGATGCCTTAGTTGTTGGAAAAGAAGTGGTAACCACATTCGGATTGAAGAAACTAGCTGTAATTTCTATGGATGATAACCCTGCCGGAATAGCTTTGAGGAATACTTTTAAAGATACGGTTATTGCCAATGGTGGACAAATTATTTCTGATGAAACGATAAATTCAAAAACTAAAGATGTAAAGACATCAATCCAAAAAATACTTACAGGTAATCCAGAAGGAATTTATGTTGCTACTCTTCCAGAACAATCCATACTTGTGATTGGACAAATAAAATCTTTGGGATATAAAGGAAAAATCTTTGTTTATGGAGATTCAGCTTTATCTGGTGGGTTTGCTGATAAAATAAAAGACAAAACTGATATATTCTATGCCTCTCCTTTATCTGTAAAGGAAACTTCATTTTGGTCTGATTATAAGGCTGAAACTGGAACAGAGCCAGATTTACTTGTTGCTCTCGGATATGATAGTATGAAAATGATTGCTTACGGTATTGACGTTTGTGGTGAGGATAATGATTGTATTAGAGACACTTTCTTGAATATAAAGGATTATCAAATGACTAGAGGGAAAGTATCATTTGATCAGTATGGCGATGTAAATGGTTTTGAATATGAAATAGTTTCGTTGTAACTTTAAAACAATAAGAAGAAACAGAAAGCTTCGCTAACGCAAGGCTTTTTGTTTTGTTAAAATTTGGGTTATAACATAAGTATGTTAAGTATAAAAGATCTTAATTCTGGTTATAATAAATCAGAAATATTGCATGGAGTAGATATATATGTAGAAATGGGAGAAATTGTGGTGCTAATAGGTCCAAACGGAGCTGGTAAATCCACTGTATTAAAAAGTATATTTAATCTAGCTGATGTTTATAGAGGCCAAATTATTTTTAAAGATAAAGATATAACAAAATTAAAAACTTTTGAGCTTATTGAAATGGGGATTAGTTATGTTCCACAGGGTAGGCAACTTTTTCAGAACATGACAGTACTAGAAAATTTACAGATGGGAGCTTTTATAATTAAAAATAAAGAAGTTATTAATATAAGAATAGAAGAGATATTTAAGAAATTTCCCGTTTTAAAAGAAAAGAAAAATCAAATCTCTTCAACTCTTTCTGGAGGTCAACAACAAATACTAGCTATTTCAAGAGCTTTAATTCAAAACCCCCAAATTTTATTACTAGATGAGCCGTCACTTGGTTTAGCTCCTAAAATGATGCTAGAAATTTTTGAGAAAATAATAGAAATAAAAAACGAAGGAGTGGCAGTGCTTATGGTTGAACAAAATGCCAGTCAGGCTATGCAGATTGCAAGTAGAACATATGTGTTAGAAGGTGGGAAAATAGGAATACATGGTGGTAAAGAGATTATAAATGACCCAAAGATTCGAGATATTTATTTTGGAAAAATTAGCTAATTTTTTGAAAAACATCAAATATTTCGCTGGATGGTGCTCCCGAGAGGAATCGAACCTCTATTTTACGCTTCGGAAGCGTAAGTCCTATCCGTTGAACGACGGGAGCGTAAAAAGCAAATCTGATTTATTAGACATTAATTATTAGTTCCAAAATAGCGTACGTTATCCATAGAGCAACCAATACAAATCCCTCTTTTTTTGTAAGAGTTTTTCCTGTACGCATGAAATGAAGTAGGATAAAAGAAGAGATAACCATATATACTCCTGTGGTAGAAACTATTCGTACAGGAAATTTAAAAGGGCTGATTATAGCAATTATACCTACCACGATTGTTGCATCGGCAAGTACTGATCCCAAAATGTCTCCTATAGCCAAGCCATCTTCGTGTTTCTTTATTGCTTTTAAGGAGTAAAAGAGTTCTGGTATTGTGGTACCCAAACTAACTACTAGCAATCCGATGAGTATAGGATTGATATTTAGTGCTTTTGCAAGTGATGTAGCAGAAGTTACAGTGAAGTGCGCACCTACAAGTAATAACACCATGCCGAATAGGAAAGCGGATATGCTTTTAAAAGTGTCTTTGTTGTTACGAGTTTCTGAAGGTGATTTTTCGCTATTTTTAAAAATAAAATAGTAAAATGAAAATCCCGCTATAAGTAAAATAATACCCTCAAAACGTGAATAGTAACCATTAAAACCAAAAACAACTGGAAGCATTAGTATGAACGGATAAAATTGTATATCTTTAAGTATCTTACTTTCTATTTTTAGGGACCTACGAGATACAAATATAAGTATTGCAAAAATAAGAGTTAATTCTGCGATATTCGTGCCGAATAAAGAACCAAGACCAAATTCTGGTATACCTTCTATGGCGGCATTTATAGCAATAAGTGTTTCTGGGAGAATTGTAATAAACGCCACAATAACAAAAGATACAATATATTTTGATATATTTAAGTGAGATGCTATTTTCTCAGAGTATTTTGTGGCAAGCATGGCGCCCTGCACAACGAGAAATAAAGATATTCCGAATATAAAAAAATTAACTAACATATTTTAAGTGGACCTGAGGGGACTTGAACCCCTGACCCCATCCATGCCATGGATGTGCTCTACCAGCTGAGCTACAGGCCCAAAATGAGGTGCGTGGTAAAAGATTTCTTATAATCTATTGCTTTTAAAAGAGATGTTTTACGAACTATACGTCGTACACACCCCCTCAAAAGTATAATATATTTTACTTGTTTTTTAATAGGCTTTTTGATATAGTAGTTTTCTATGAAATTCGCAGTAATAGAGACTGGAGGCAAGCAATACATTGTTTCTGACAATAAATCAATAATAGTTGAGAAGTTAGCTGGGGAAAATGGCTTACCTGTGCAGGTGGGTGATAAGGTTGTATTCGATAAAGTCATTCTTACAGATGATGGTTCTCAAACTGTACTCGGATCTCCATATATTGCAGGTGAAAAAGTTGAAGCAGAAATTTCAGAGCAGGGAAGGGGCAAGAAAGTACTTGTTGTGAAGTATAAACCTAAAAGTAGATACTACAAGAAACGAGGTCATAAACAGCCATACTCAAAGGCTACAATCAAAAAAGTGTAAGAACATTCTATTGTTGAACGTCTTTATTTTCTGTTTTCCAGTGCGTTTTTAATGGTGTCAACGTCAGAGTATTCGAGTTCTGTGCCGGTGGAAAGTCCACGGCCGAGTTCTGATATGCGGAATGCTCGTTTTTTTAAATTAGAGTCAAGAAGCGAACGTATGTGCTGTGCAGTCATATCGCCTTCGGGGTGAGCTCCAGTGGCGATAATGATTTCAGTTATATTTTGATTTTTGTCTAAAAGCGCTACTAATTCTTTGGTTCGAAGATTACTTTCTTGCAGTCGTAATAGAGGAATCGTTCCGCCAAGTACAAAATAACGTCCGTTATATGCACCGCTTTTTTCAATGGCATCTAAGTCAGCATCTTTCTCAACCAACATTAGTACGTGCGAATCTCTGTTGGGTGAAGAACAAATATCGCATACTTCCGCATAGTTATCCGTATCAAAAAATCGAAAGCACGATTGACATTGAGTGACTGATCCGCGCAACTCAGATATACGTTTTGCAAGATCTTCAAGTATGCTTTTTTCTTGAGATAGAAGAAAATATACGAAGCGTTTTGCTTGTCTAGGTCCTATCCCAGGAAATCTTTGAAAATATTCAGCCAGTTTATTGATGGAATTCATATGAATATTTTAGCAGATGGGGCATAGAACAAGTAGCAAATAGAATATCTTTCGCAACACTTTTTCATCAATAACCTAAAAAATCTCAGAAGCAGAGGAGTCTCTTTCCTCAGTACCCATTTTCTCAAACTGTTCTAAGCCGTGTCGTTCAATAGATCTAAACGTTGCTTTTTTGTCATCAAAGTATAGCTCCATAGAACCTGTAGGGCCGTTGCGGTGCTTTGCGATGATGAGCTCTACTATGTTTGATCGTACAGCTTCTTCTTTGTAACGATCTTCGTTATGTATGAAAAGTACCACATCAGCATCTTGTTCAATAGAACCAGAATCGCGCAGATCAGAAAGCTGAGGTCGACCTCGACGTTGTTCGATAGCTCGAGAGAGTTGTGAGAGAGCTACAACCGGAACATCTAATTCACGCGCAAGTTGTTTTAGAGAGCGAGAAATTTCAGTCACCTGTTGCACCAAATTATCTGGACGGTTTTTGCCAGCAGGTACCATAAGCTGTAGATAATCTACTATAATCATATCTAGTCCTTTTTCTCCTTTAAGACGTCTAGCTACAGAGCGCATTTTGAGAATATTGTTGCCAGGTTGATCATCAATGTAGATTTTTGCTTGAGATAGTTTGTTGGTCGCCTCTCCAATACGCTCAAATTCTTCATCGGTGGATAGTTTTCCTGTGCGTAACCGCCATGCATCTACCTGAGCTTCTGCTGCAAGCATTCGGTCTACCAGTTGTTGGGCGCTCATCTCCAAGGAGAATATTCCAACAGAGGTTCCGTGACGTATAGACGAATGGCGAGCTATATCCAGAGCAAGAGAAGTTTTTCCCATAGAAGGTCTAGCGGCGAGTATTATAAGGTCAGATGGTTGGAATCCGGCAAGTTTATGGTCAATTTCTTGGAAACCGGTTGGGACCCCACGAAGAGATCCATCTGTCTTGTGCAATCTGTCTAGACGCTCAAATGCGTCACCTAATGCTTCGGAGAGCTGAATGAATTTCTGATTTGATGGAGCAGAAGTTATTTCGTATATTTTTTTTTCAGCCTTATCTAAAATCTCTTCGATTTCTTGTTCTTCTGCAAACCCTAACTCGGTGATATGATGCGCAGCTTCTATAAGTTGTCGCATAGTGTATTTTTTCTGCACGATTTCAGCATAGTGTTTCGCGTTCATTGACGAAGGAACAGTATCTACTAGAGATGTAAGGTAGGACATACCACCTACACTTTCAATTTCTTTAAGCTCTTTAAGCCGTGAAGAAAGCGAGACAAGATCGACAGCTTCGCCACGACGGAAAATATCAAACATAGCTGAAAAAATAGAACGATGTTTGGCAAGATAAAAAGAGTCAGGAATAACGATATCTATAACCTCGTGTATGGCTTCTGGACGCAGAAGAATTGAGCCCAAAAGAGCTTTTTCTGCTTCAATATCTTGTGGTGGTGTACGGACGTGTGAAGTTGTTTTTGTGGATTCCACTCCCATGACACACGCATAGTACCACGAAGTAAGTATTGTCGTGAAAACAAGAATAGGGGAGTACTTGTGGGAATATTGTGGATAGTGTTATATAAAAAAATAGCTCAATAAAGCCATTTTTATATTCATGGTTATTTTTTAACAAGTTTTTGCCCTTCAGGAGTATCTTTTACTAAAAATCCTTTTTTCTCAATTTCACTACGAAGCGAATCAGCTGTATCCCAATGTTTTGATTCTCTGGCTAGTTTTCGACGGTGTAACAATTCTTTCACGTCTTCAGGAATATTGACATCTTTTGTTTCGTTTAGTTGTAATCCTAGTACAGCGTCCCAGTCAAGAATAGTAGCTCTCTTAACTTCTTCGGCCACGTCTTCATCGTGGATGATATCCCAAACAAGTGATAACGCCTTTGGCGTGTTAAGATCATCTCCTATATAGGAGCGAAATTTAGCATCATAAGCTATATCTAACGAACCACCTGTAGGCATATTAGATATACGGCTTTTTAATTTTTCATAAGCGGTATGGGCTCCAGCAAGAGCTTTCCATGAAAAGTTAATAGGGGAGCGGTAGTGGGCAGTTAAAAGCCAGTAACGATAAGACAGAGGAGTGATTCCTTGTTTGGTAAGATTGGGGAGAGTTAGTGCGTTGCCAATAGATTTAGCGATTTTTTCTTCATTAATTGTAAGAAATGCATTGTGTAACCAGAAACGAGCCAGAGGTTTTCCTGTGGCGTTTTCTGATTGAGCGATCTCATTGTTGTGATGGACTGGAATGTGGTCTATGCCTCCTGTATGTATATCAAAAGATTCACCTAGGTATTTCATAGACATAGCAGAGCATTCAATGTGCCACCCCGGAAACCCTTTTCCCCATGGACTTTCCCAGCCCATATTTTTGTTAAACTTCCATAGTGCGAAATCTCTTGGCCCATGTTTGAAAGAAGAAACAGCGCTATCTCGTGCTTCGGATATAGGTGTTAGACCACCAAGCCTCCCATAGTTTGGGTCTTTAGATGTGTCAAAATACACTCCGTCATTTGCGATTACATAGGTAAATCCTTTTTCCTCTAGCCGACGAATTAAATCTATTTGTTCAGGAATATGATCGGTGGCGCGAGGCATAACATCAGGATGAATGATGTTTAGTGAAGACAGATCTTCTTCAAATAATAATGTGTAACGTTCAGCAAGTTCTTTCATTCCTTCAAGTGATAATGGTAGACCTTCCCGCTTCAAACCCTTTGTCATTTTGTCTTCCCCGGAATCTTGGTCGGAGGAAAGATGTCCAACGTCAGTTATGTTCATTACTTGCAGAACATTAAATCCTACATATGAAAGAACACGGCGTAGTGTATCAGAGAAGATATATGCGCGAAGATTGCCGATGTGCGCGCGATCATACACTGTAGGCCCGCAGTTATACATACGAACTGTGGTTCCGTCTTCTGGCGAGAAAATTTCTTTTTTCTTCGATAATGTGTTGAAAAGTGACACCATATGTTTGTTGTTACTTGATACTATATTCTACTCTATGCGATACTGTTCTGGCTATGTATTCAGATAGTAGCAAAAAAATCGGTCTTGTGATTCTTGGAGGGATATTGTTTGTGTCAGGGTTTTTTATAGGTCGTGACACCGTATCTCCCGTGACATTAGTAACCGATGCCCTTAATACTGAGTCTCCTGATTTTGTTCCTGCAGATTTTTCGAATTTTTGGGAAGTGTGGAACACAATTAATGAGCGCTATTATGATGCCGCAAAAGTGTCTCCTGAAGACAAAATACAAGGCGCAATAGCTGGACTTGTAGATTCGCTTGGAGATCCTTACTCCGTATTTTTGCCTCCCGAGGAAACGGAATATTTTAATGACATATTACTTGGAAGTTTTGGTGGTGTTGGTATGGAAGTCGGTGTGCGTGAAAGTGCAATAACAGTAATAGCACCGCTTCGTGGAACGCCAGCAGATCGCGCTGGTATACGATCAGGAGATATAATTGTAAAAATTGACGGTGAATCTACGATGGGTTTATCAGTAGACAAAGCAGTTTCTCGTATTCGTGGGAAGGTTGGTACGAGAGTAACACTTACTATTTCTCGAGAAGGAGAGGATGAGTTTTTGGAAAAGACAATTATACGTTCAACTATTGAAATACCAACACTTGAAACATCGTGGAGAGATAACGATATTTTTGTTCTGTCGTTGTATAATTTTGATGGATTATCTGTACAGAAAGTGAGAAGAGCATTAAGAGAATTTGTTGCACGTGGTGGCACAAAGCTTATTTTTGATTTGCGTGGAAATCCAGGAGGTATTCTTAGTGCTGCTGTTGAAATTGCAAGTTATTTTTTGCCAGAAGGAACTTTGGTGGTTTCTGAGCGTTATGAGCAGGGAACTCAAACTAGGGATTATCATAGTTCTGGAAATTCATTGCTACCAAAGAATGTGTCTGTAGTTGTATTAGTCGATCGTGGTTCTGCTTCAGCCTCGGAAATTGTAGCAGGCGCATTACAAGAGCACGGTAGAGCAACTATCATAGGAGAACAAACATATGGTAAGGGCTCAGTACAGGAGTTATTGCCATTAACTAAAAACACTTCTCTAAAACTTACAGTTGGGAAGTGGTATACACCTCATGGTGTTTCTATATCAGAAGGTGGACTTATGCCAGATATTATTGTTGAACGAACCGTTGAGGATTTCAAAAATGATAAAGATCCACAAATGGATGCGGCTATAGAATTGTTGAAAAACAGGTAAAAATAGGGGTATTGTCTGAAAAAGAGATGGGTAGTACTATACACAGCATGGAGGTTATTTTGCTTAAAGATGTTGCAAAGGTGGGAAGGCAATTTGATATTGTTACTGTTGCCGATGGTTATGCTCTCAATTTTCTTATACCACGCAAGCTGGCGCAGGCGGCAACGCCTGCAGCGCGTGCAGCAGCAGCATCACGCAAACATAAAGCAGATGCTGACAAACAAAAATACGATAGTGAGATTGAAAAATGTGTTTCGCAAATTAACGGCAAAATAGTTACAGTACATGAACGTGCAAATGAAAAGGGACACCTATTTGCTTCTTTACATCCTGAAAAAATAATTGTAGCTCTGTATGATCAATTAGGTGTAACTGTTCCTGTGGGGTGTGTGCATCTTTCAGAACCAATAAAGACGACAGGAGATATTTCTATAACTGTTGGGGCAGGGAACACTAAAGGTACGCTTATAGTTCGTGTAATTCCTACCGAATAATACAAAAAACATCATTTAACTTAAGAATATAAAAACACGTCGAAATCGTGTTTTTATTTTTTCTTAAGATATTACGTCTACAATCTTTTTTCGGGCGAGAATTCCGTTAAAACGTACTACTCGTTTTGTGCGAAATTTAACAGTACCTTGTGAAGTTGCGTAGAGTGTATGATCTTTTCCTGTACGTACATTAGCTCCGGCTTCTATTTTAGTTCCTCGTTGTCGTACGATAATTGCACCGGGCTTAGCTTTCTGTCCGTCTGCTATTTTTACTCCCAAAAATTTAGGATTGGAATCGCGTAAGTTTTTAGCTGTTCCTCCAGCTTTTCTTTGTGCCATATGTTAATTTTATTTGAAAAAACAAAGAGTAGTATACATGAATTCAAGCGTTTGTACAAGGGGCTTTTGCGCGTAGTGCTTCGTGACGGATTACTTGTTGCAGTAGTTGTCTGTACTGCTTATATAACCCACGGTGTATCACTTATAGAGCTTGAAAACACAAATGAAAAGTCGATATCTATATGCCAAAAAGGCTTTGATATGGGTTCTAAAGTTGATTTAGCCACGAATACACGTAAAGACGAAAATATCTCTCCAGAGCTCAATTTAAAGCCTTCTAATGCCTATATAAAACCATCTTCGAATGTAGTAAAAAGCGTAGTTGCCTCAAAAAAAGGCTCAAAATACCATTTTCCATGGTGTGTTGGAGCTAGTCAGATAAAGGAGGAAAATAAGGTGTGGTATGAAAACGAGGAAGAAGCTATACGTGCTGGGCTTGAGAAAGCAAAAAATTGTAACTAATCACTGTTTAATATCTTTACCGCCGTGAAATTTTTCATGTATATCGCGTAACCTTTTATTTGTAACATGAGTATAAATTTGCGTGGTTGCGACGTTTTTGTGGCCCAATAATTCTTGAACTGAACGTAAATCTGCTCCGTGAGAAAGGAGATCTGTTGCGTAGGTGTGACGGAGAGTGTGAGGGGTTACCTTTTTAGAAAGTCCTGCAATACGAGCGCAACGGGATATCATTATTTGAATAGAGCGTGGAGTAAGCCTTCGACTATCGCTGGTTTTTGAACGCACGTTAATAAATAGAGGCTTATCAACGTCATGGCGTTTTTCAAGATATAATCTGAGCCACTGTGCGGAACGTGGTGAAATGAATACTGTACGTATATGTTTACCTTTACCTACAATAGATAGTTCATATGTTTTGTCTGTACGGTTATCATTAAGAAAGGAAACTTGATCTATATTTAATGCTGTAAGTTCCGATATACGCATACCGGAAGAAAAGAATAACTCCATAATTGCGCGATCTCGTAGTCCAGAAAATGTTTTTATGTTTGGGATAGATAATATAGCTTCTATGTCATGCACATCTAAAAACGAAATCGTTTCTTCGCTTTTTTGTTTGGCTAGTTTAACTTTTGAAGAGGGGAGAGTTTCTATGTCTCGATCAACAAGGAAATCCAAAAGTGCACGTAGAGCTATGAGGTAGTAGTTTTGTGATTTTTTGCCAAGAGATTGTCCTGAAGAAGTTTTATATTGCCGTGCTAAAAAAAGTCTGTAGTCCCAAATATGTTGCGAAGTTAGTTCATGGGGAAGTAGGAATTCCTTTCCTATTTGTTTTAGCCAACGAGTAAAAAGTAGAAGGTACTGACGATAATTTCTTTGGGTGTTATCTGAGAGTCCTTTTTCTATTTCACAGTATTCTAGGAAAGGTAGTATATGTTCAGTTAACGGCTTCTTGCTTTTTAGGGAAGACATGGTGAATTCTTTTTTACTATTTATAACTCTATACTATCATTCGCACAATATATGTAAAACGAACTATTCTATGATAATTCCAAAAACCTTTATTGTTATTGTTTTTATATAATTAACGAATTGACTCTCACAAGTTGATAAGCATGAGTTAGAACTGTTGTTTTTGGTATTTTATCGATCGTTTCTCTATTTCGTAGTCTTTCAAGTCCTTGCAAAAATAAATTCCATAAAGTGTTCACAATATTATTCCATATCCATGTAGCAGGTCTTTGCAAATAATTCTTCCATATATTTTTTACTAGGTTCCATGCATAAGATAGATTATCTTGCACAACCGGAGATGCTATAACATCTGCGATGTTGATACTGAAGTATCCTAGAACGATAAGAGCAATTATGATGATAATAATGATCTGCAAGAATCCTTTATTGTGAGGGTTTAAATGGTTCATATAATTCTTTAGGATGGCGCTTTAGTGCGTCTTTAATAATGGTTTAGGTTATTATTAGAGCTTAGGAAGATATTCAAGAGGATCTAGATATGCTTCATATGGAGCGTATGGAACTTTAGTATTTTTGCAACCTATACTCCAAGTAAATTGAGAAACTTGTACAGCATCACGGTCAAATACGGTGAAATGCAGATGTGGACCTGTAGAATATCCAGTTGCACCTGCATAGCCGATAATCTGTCCGGCATTTACTTTATCTCCAGCAGATACCGACATGACGGACAAATGCGCGTAAAGAGTTGATAAACCGTTATCATGATCTATAAGTATCCATTTACCGTAAGAGTAGCATCCTTTTTGTGCATCCATGTTTACAGCATCACGCACCACACCGTTAGCAGCCGCTAAAAGTGGTGTTCCTATAGAACCTCGAAAATCTATGCCTCTGTGTGGGTTCGGGTTGCCATTTTTGTCATAACCATATGCACCACTTTTGGCAAAACTTGTCAAACCAAAACCTTGAGTAATATATGGATTTTCAACAGGCCAAGATAGAACCGCACTTCCCTTTTGTGGTAATTTACTAGGATCGCGCGCGTACGCTAGTTGAGCTTCGTAATCTTGTAATTCGGTTTCTATTTTCTTTGCAGCTGCGCGTTTTTCTTCAAGTATGCGTTGATATTCATTCTCTTTATTTTTTGTTTGATTAAGAAGTTGGTCTTTCTGCTGTTTATTAACTTCCACAACCTTTTTTTGTCCGTCAAGTTTTGATTTATAAGTAGAAAGTGCGTCGTGTTCCAATTGTTCTTCGTTTCGTTGCACAGCTAGCTCCTTTTTCATAGCTCGTAGAGCAACCAACTCATTTTGTATTGTACTTTGGATTTGTGAAAGTTGATCAACATCAATCCAGATTTTATTGAAAGAATCTCGTCCAAGCATTATTTCAACAAAGGATTCGTTATCAGATGAGTGTACAGTCTGTAGAGCATCTCGAAGGACGGAATTATTTTTTTCAATACGTCTTTCCTGCTCTTGTATGCTTAGAGAAAGAGATTCGATAGTATATTCTGTCTGTTCTATTTTTTTTTGAGTCAATGAAATATCAGTAAGCAGTTTCTGACGCGTAAGATTAAGTTCAGTCACAGCGTTTTCTAAAGTTGAACGCTCAGTTCCTACTTTTTGCAATTCTAGTTCATATTTTTTTATATCGCGTTCAATTTGTTCTATCTGATTCTGTTTTTCTTCTATTTTATTGTATAGATCATCTAAGGATGATGCGTAAGTTAGAGAAGAAAGTGCGATAAAAGCAACGATAATACTGATTGATTTTAAACACGGAGGTAGATTTTTCATGAGATATGTTTAATTGCATTTAACAATCGTGAAGTAGTTTCTTCTTGCCCAATGCATGAGGCGACCGTAAAAGGATCCACAGATTTCTCTGATCCAGTTAATGCTACGCGTACAGGCCACAATACTGCACCCTTTCCGTGTTGCTCAGCATAATCCCAAATTGATTCTTTTATTACATCAGCGCTCCATCGAACATTTTGGATCTCAGATAAACTTCGCAGAGCTTCCTGAAGATGTTGAATTGTCGTTTGAATGGAAGTATCTTTCCATGCGATAGATACGTTGTTGTAGGAAGGATTTTTGAAAAAATATATAAATTCACCATTATCAAATAGTTTTTGTATATCGCCAAAAGCAGATATACGATCTATAAGAATCGATTGTATACGTCGCAACATTTCACGGTTGTATTCTTTAGGTGTAAAACGGTCAATCCATTCCCATTGCTCTTCTTGAGTCATCTGTAAAATATAGTGTTTATTGATCCAATTTAATTTTTCCACATTAAAGACCCCACCACCTTTTTGAACCTTTGTCAAATCAAAACGTTTAACCATTTCTTCCAGCGTGAAGAATTCTTCATCAGTACCTGGATTCCAACCGATTAAAAGCAAAAAATTAAGTATGGCGTGTGGCAGATATCCACTTGCACGATAGAATGTAAGAGACACCGCTTCCCCATGCTTGCGCTTTGAAAGCTTACTCTTATCGTTCGCCAACATAAGAGGAAGGTGTGCATATACTGGCCGTGAATAGCCGAGAGCTTCTTGTATAAGAATTTGTCTAGGAGTGTTGGAAAGGTGTTCTTCACCACGGATAACATGCGTTATACCCATTAGCGCATCGTCTATGACAACAGCAAGATGATAAAGAGGTTCATTTATTGAGCGCGCTATTATAAAATCTTTCAAATCAGTCGTGTCAACTTTGACCTCCCCACGCACAATATCTTGGATTGTAACCACTTTATTTTGGTTTTTAAAACGAACAACTTCTTCACGTTGTCCTGCTTCCGTGGGTGTTTCTTTTGAGATATATGCGTGACCAGAATCTATTAGCTTTTTTACAGCATCTCTATACACTTGAGTACGTTCAGATTGCTTAGCAAATACATCATGTGATAAACCTAGCCACGCAAGATCGTCTACAAGCCCAGTTGCCCATTCTTCCCTATTTCTCGCGGTATCAGTATCTTCAATACGAAGAACAAACGAGCCGTTGTTTTTGCGGGCATATAAAAAATTATATAGTGCAGTACGTACTCCTCCCATGTGGAGAAATCCAGTAGGTGATGGTGCAAATCTTGTGGTTACTTTGTCCATGTAATATTAATCTTCGTGTTCAATTGCCAGGTTAAGTATTTCACGAGCAATCTTGCGCGCTGCGTCAGGCCGAGCAAATTCACGAGCATGTTCTGACATAACCTGACATTCCTTAGGATTATCCATAAGTCGATTTATTTCAGTTATCAATAAATTTGGAGTCAGGTTTTCTTGGGTAATTACAACAGTGGCACCGCTTCTCGCATAAGCAAAAGCGTTTCGTTCTTGATCTCGACTTACGTCCTGAGGAATTGGTACTAAAATAGACGGTTTTGCCCATTGTGCTATTTCGAAAATAGCGCCAGAACCTGCACGCGAGATAATCAAATCAGCGGCTCCAGCAGCCATCCGCATTGCCAAAACATTTAAGAAAGGAAAAGCAATATATCGTTCAATATGAGGATGTTTTTCAAGTACCATACGAGCACTTTCAGAAGTAATAGTGAAATTTTCTTTTCCAGTTTGATGGATTACTTGGTAGCGTTCAACAAGTCTAGGTAGGGCTTCAACCAAAGTTTCGTTAATCATCTGAGCACCCTGTGATCCGCCTAATACAAGAATAGTCGGGACCTCTCGCGAGAGCCTAAGAAATTCATGGGCACCAGATGTTACTAGAGTTTCCAATTCATGTCGTATAGGATTTCCTGTAAGTGCAATAATCGGTTTATTTTTTCTTCTTGAAACGAGAGTTTCAAATTGTTGTCCAGATTCAGGATATGAAACCGCAACACGCCGAGAATACTTTGCTGCCCAAGCATTTGCTCTACCAGGGATAGCATCTGATTCGTGTATGATAATTGGTATACCAAGTATTCTAGCTGCAAATACAATAGGTACACTAGTATATCCTCCCTTACTGAACACAACATCTGGAAAAAGTGCGTATAGCGTTAATATGGCGCGGATTATACCCCACCCTGTTTTAAAAAGGTCTAAAAAGTTAAAGATTGATGAGTACCGTCGTTGTTTGCCTGCTGGGACCGCTTTAAACGAAATATTATTTTCATATAGTGCGTCCTTATCGTATTCATTAGGGGCGATATAAATCAAATCAGGGTCTATAAGCTTGTCTTCTCGAGCAAGCTTTCGTATTTGTTGTGCAACGGCAATGGTCGGGTAAAAATGTCCACCCGAACCACCTCCAGTAAGTACAATACGCATAAGAAATATTGGGCGCACAGAGAGCGCCTTATTTAGTATATCAAAAAAAACACTGAGTTCTACGTTTTTGTGGGAAGAGTTTTTGAAACAGACAAAATAATCCCAACTGCAAGCAAGGCCATAACCATAGAGGTCCCACCTTGAGATACAAATACCAGCGGATCTCCGGTAAGAGGCATTACGTTAAGCATTGAACCGATATTCATAAATGACTGTATAACGATAGAAGTTATAAAACCAACAACAGCGATGCGCGAAAAAACCCTTGGTGCATGCATTGCGATACGATATCCACGAGACAAAAACACGATAAATAACGAAAGCAATGCTATCGCACCCACAAACCCCCATTCTTCTGCGAATACAGCAAAGATAGAATCGCCTACCGGTTCAGGCAAAAAACTAAATTTTTGAATACTTTGTCCAAATCCACGACCTGTTATGTGTCCTGATCCTATAGCTATCAGAGATTGCCGTATTTGATAACTAGCACCAAGTGGATCTCTGTTTGGATTAAAAAAAGTCATTACACGTGTATTAATGTACGGTACCGTAAAAACAACTAGTGCTAGAAGGGCGAACGCTGCAAGTGCAAGAGCCATAACATGTCTAATACGAGCCCCTGCAACTATAAGCATTGAAAATCCAGTAACTCCAATAATTATGATAGTACCGTAATCAGGTTGCAAGATAAGAGGAATTCCAGCTATACCTACGAGTAATACAAGAGGAAAAGCAGCATACCTAAAAAGATGTATTCTTTTTTGTAGAGCAGCGCACCATGCAGCGTAATATAAAACAAAGGCAAATTTTAAGAGCTCAGAGGGTTGCACAGATGGTAATGGTCCCAGGTTCAACCATCTGTGTGCTCCACCATGTTCAACGCCTATACCCGGAACAAATACAAGAAAGGTGGCGATCAATGATGCAATAAAAATATAAAATGCATATTTGTTCCAAAATTCAGGAGGAATACGTACCGCAATTATGGCTGCTATAGTGCCCACAGCTATTGCAAGTATCTGACTGGCAATGAGATTTCCCATGCTTACACCATCACGAGCAAGTAATCCGAGCGAAGCTGATGTAAAAATAAATATCCCGGCTAGAACCAGAAAAACACATACGGTCAAGAAAGTTTTATTTATAGTTTTTTTCATGTATATGTAGTTTTCACTTATCCCAACAAAGCCAGTAAGACTCCGAGTACTGCGCAGATAATCGATAAAACCCAGTATCGCATAACTACTTTATAAGCGGGCCAACCTATCGCTTCGAAATGATGATG
>Ga0116176_10000016_pt1 | contig 141230 bp, 132 predicted proteins | sample AD_STIC08_MetaG_FD_89803 | JGI IMG/M metagenome (GOLD analysis project Ga0116176, IMG submission 89803) | Active sludge microbial communities of municipal wastewater-treating anaerobic digesters from USA - AD_STIC08_MetaG | ecosystem: Engineered > Bioreactor > Anaerobic > Digestate | place...
ATCTCCACGTCGGGCTTCTCGTAGGTGGCGTCGTTCTCGATCATCTTGTAGACCATGTTGAGGTATTCCTCGTCCACCTCTTTTTTCTCAAGCGAGGCGTAGAAATCCTTCTGGTATTCCTTGAAGGGCTTCAGGAGCTTGAGCATGAAGGAGCGTATCGCCTTCCTGTTGTCCTCCACCGTGTCCTTGATGTACTCGTCATCGACCTGGGTGCCGTCGATTTTCTTGTTATAGATATCCGCGCGGAAATAAAAATCCCGGCCCTGGAAGCGGTCCCTGAGCTTCGACTCATTGACCATAAAGGGCATTTCGCGCCGTATGATCTCCACCTTGTTGTCTATCCTTTTCTCAACCGGCACCATGATGGCGCATGCCTTGCCGTCAGCGGAAAAGAGGGTCCCCTTCAGAAGGTCGTTGACCATAAGCTCCTTTTCGAGGAAAGGAATGAGCTTCTTCAGGTCCTCGTCGCTCTTCGGAAGCCTTTTCATCTCTTCCGGGTCCGGGTCGATGAGTCCGGCCTTTTCCCGGGCCTTGCTGGTCAGGTTGCCGATAACAATGGTGTTGGTGCTCTTGTTGACCATGACATCGTCGGCGTTGATGATGCTCATGATCTGGTTGGGGGAGAGTTTGGAGGGGACCTCGACGGTCTCCTTTCTTCCGGTGGTGATGTTCCTGTAGGTCTTTTCGACCTTCAGGGCCTTGAACTGTTTTATCACCTGCTCCACGTAGCGGAGGGTCTTCACGTTAAAGATCCCCTCCTTTTCATTCTCTATGCCGATGAGGATCATGTCCTTCATGGAAAACTTTTTCTGCGTCAGATGGTAATACTTGATCACGTCCATCTTGCGGGAAAAGGCCTTCATCGGGTCAACGTTGATGGAAAAGTTGGCGCCGATCATCACGGCGAAAAAAACCGTGAGGACGACGATGCTGATGATGACCGCCTTCGGCCATTTAACGGATAACTGCACTAACCACTTCATTGTCTAGCCCTCTGTTGTATCATGTAGTATCCCTGCCCCGTACCGGAGAACCGCGCCGGCATATGCGCGCCTGCCGCCGGGGATAGGATCAGATTTCGGTTACCGGGAAGACGGCACCGGCAGGATTAATGAAAGAGCGCCTGTGTTCCAGGAGGAGAAAGCTCTGCAGATTCATAAATCCTCCAAAATTTCATATTCGACACATGATAACAGCAACAGTTTTTCTTTTTCATCCCCGCCGGCGGCAGAAGGATAAAACGCATGTGTCAGCTGTTATTCATAGTGTCTATATATATGTTTAATCACTGAACGGCAAAATAGGGAATTCGATGATAAAAATCAATTCATATTTAATGAATGAAATCAAATATTTTACTCATAAAAGGCCCGAATAGCTTTTTCCCTGGCGTATTCCGGCATAAACCTGCCATCATAAACCCGGGCAGGGGGTTTCCGCCGTTCCACCGGTAAAATATTAACTTGACATGAAGATTTTCCATTATTAATATTTATACGGGTAACACATAAAAAATACAGATGAACGGTCAACAATTTCAGGCTTTGCGCAGAAGGGGATCCCCGTTGGTTCCCGGATGGCTTGATGACCGACAACCGGCCCTCCTTGCCATCCATGAAACCGGAGGGATCATGGACAGTCCGTACTGCGGATCATGCTGACAACAGGCTGACAGACGTGCTCTCTTTATTTAAAAAGAAAACAGTCACCGCAGCGAACATACCGTTATATTCGGGTATCGTCGCGATCCTCTGGACTATCCTCAATATTTCACTGCTGGCCGTTGACATCAGGGAAGACCTCGCATGGGTACAGAGGATAGCCCTCAACGAAGCGCGGGCATATTTCAACAAAGACCAGGCCTTCCGGTTCTGGGCAGCATCCCATGGCGGGGTCTATGTCCCGGTGGACCGGGACACGCAGCCCAATCCCTTCCTATCCCACCTGCCTGACCGGGACATTACCCTTGGCAGCGGCCGTGTCCTGACCCTGATGAACCCCGCCTACATGGTCCGCCAGATGAACGAACGATACAGCGCGCCGTGCGGGGTCGCCGGCCATATCACGAGCCTGAAGCCGCTGCGGCCGCAAAACGCCCCTGACCGGTGGGAGAGAAACGCCCTGGAAGCTTTTGAAAGAAACGGCATAAAAGAAGTATCGGACCAGGCAACAATCGGCGGCGAGCCGTACCTGCGCATCATGCGCCCGATGATCGCCGAAAAGCAGTGCCTCAAGTGCCACGGGTCACAGGGATACCGGGAAGGCTCCGTCAGGGGCGGTGTCAGCATTTCGGTCCCTCTCTCGCCCCATTTTAAATCTCAGAAAACACTCATCAGAAAAAATGCCGCCATCCATTTCCTGATCTGGGTCCTGGGGCTCGGCGGCATCGCCCTCTGGTCCATGCAGATCCGGAAAGACATGTACCGGCGGACCCGGGCGAAGGAACTGCTGAGCAAAAGCGAGGAGAGCTACCGGTCCATTTTCGAAAATTCCATCGAGGGATTTTACCAGACAACGGCGGAAGGCCGCTTTATCACGGCCAACCCCGCGCTGGCGCGCATGTTCGGTTACAATTCCCCGGACGAAATGATGGCACGCACCAGCGACATTGGACGGCAGATCTACGTGAACATCGAAGACCGCGAGCGCCTTAAGCGGATGCTTCAAGAAAAAGGGCGCGCCGATGACTTTGAAGCGGAAGTCTGCCGGAAGGACGGAAGCAGGTTCTGGATAACGATGAACTCCCGGGCGGTGAGGGACGAAGACGGAAAGACCTGGTACATAGAGGGGAGCGCCGTCGACATTACCGGGAGAAAGCTGGCGGAACTGGCCCTGAAGGAAAGCGAGGAGCGCTACCGCAACCTCTACACCAGCACCCCGGTCATGCTCCACTCCATAGACAGTTACGGGCGCCTGGTCAGCGTCAGCGATCACTGGCTCAGGGTCATGGGTTATACCCGCGACGAAGTGATAGGCCGTCCTTCCACGGAGTTTCTCACCGAGGAATCCCGCGCCTTCGCCCGGGAGATCGTCCTGCCGGAATTTTACCGGTCCGGATCCTGCACCGACGTCCCCTATCGGTTCGTCACCAAGAGCGGAAAGGTCATTGACGTCAACCTGTCGGCCGTCGCGGAAAGGGACGGTGAAGGGAAGCTGGTACGGTCCCTCGCCGTCATCGTTGACGTCACGGAGCGCAAGAAGGCGGAGGAAAAGCTGCGGCAAAGCGAGGAACGGTTCCGCACGATCATAGAGGTCACCGGCGCGGGCTATTTCCGCATCGGCACCGACGGGGTGTTCCAGTTCGTCAACGCGGCCTGGCTTCAGATGCACGGCTACTCATCCCGGGACGAGGTCATCGGCAAGCATTATGCCATAACACAGCCCGACATGGACATGACACGGGCCCAGGAACTGGTCAACGGCTTCATCCATGGGAACCAGCCGCTGGCAGGGGAATCATCAAGAAAGAACAGGGACGGCAGCATCGGCTATCAAACCTACACCGTGAATCCCGTGGTCCAGGCCGGAAAAACAACGGGGCTGGAGGGGTTCCTGATAGACATCACCCGGCAAAAAGAGACCATGGACGCGCTTAAAAAAAGCGAGGAACGATTTCGCGCGCTTTTTAACGCGATGACCGAAGGGGTTGCCATCCACAGGCTGGCGTCCAATTATAAAGGGAAAGCCGTTGATTACATAATCATGGACTGCAACCCGGCATTTAAAAGCCATACCGGCATGGACCGGGAAACGGTGATCGGCAGAAAGGCGACCGAGGCGTACGGAACCCCGACGCCGCCATTTTTTGACATATATGAAAAGGTTGCAACCACGGGCGAACCGGCCCGTTTCGACAGCTATTTCGAGCCTTTGAAAAAGTATTTCAGCATATCCGCCTTTTCGCCCGCACCGGGATTCTTCGCCACCGTGTTCGTGGACATAACCGAGCGGATGCAGGCGGAGGACAGCCTGAAGGCAGCCAAGGAATACGCCGAAAACCTGATCCAGACCGCCAATGCCATGATCATCGGGCTGGACGTGGACGGCAACGTCACCATTTTCAACCAAGCGGCTGAAAAAATCACCGGCTATTCCCGGGAAGATATGATTGGACGCAGCTGGTTTGAAGCGCTGGTTACGAAAGAACGCTACCCCCATGTCTGGGAGGAATTTGAAAAAACGCTGGCCAGCGAAACGCAGAAAAATTTTGAGAATCCCATAATAACCAAATCAGGGGAGGAACGCATCATCGCATGGCAGAACAGCGTTCTTTCTGAAAAGGGGCGCGTCACCGGGACCATCTCCTTCGGCATCGATATCACCGAGCGCAAGATTGCCGAAGAAAAGATAAGCGCCTCCCTCAGGGAAAAAGAGCTTCTCCTGAAAGAGATCCATCACCGGGTCAAGAACAACATGCAGATCATCATGAGCCTTCTCAGGATGAAGGCTGAAAAGGTGCGGGACCCGGACATCGCCCGGCTGTTCCAGGACAGCCAGAACAGGATCTTCTCCATGGCGCTGATACATGAGCGCCTGTACCAGACGCAGGACTTCGCCCAGATCGATTTCAACGAATACACGCGATCCCTGATCGAAGAGCTCTTCTGCATGTATGACATCACCTACGAAAGGATCAGGTACCGCATCGACATACAGGACATCTTCATGGGCATCGACCAGGCGATACCCTTCGGGCTGGTCATAAACGAGCTGGTCACCAATTCCATCAAGTACGCCTTCCCCGCGGACCTGACCGGCGGGGGGATGATCATCATATCAATGTCAGCGGTGAACGGTTCCATCGAGACGGTGATATCTGACAACGGCATAGGCATACTGGAATCCGTCGATTACCGGAACGCCCAGTCTTCCGGACTCACCCTGGTCCACATGATAGTTGAAAAGCAGCTCCAGGGGACCATCAGGCTCTCGCGGGAAAAAGGGACAACATTTTTCATAAGCATCCCCCGGGACTACCGTATTGCCCAGGACCACTGAACAGGCGTCCTCCATGAAAGAAAATCTGAAAAATACCTCGCGGATAATGATCGTTGAAGACGAGATCATCATCGCCGATCTCCTGAAGCACCTGCTCCGCCGGAACGGATATGAAGTGACGGAAATCGTTTCGACCGGCGCGGAAGCCATCAGGTGCGTTTCGGCCGACAGGCCTGACCTCATACTCATGGACATCCTCCTGATCGGCGACATGGACGGCATCGAGGCGGCACAGACCATCATGGAGCGGTTTTTCATCCCCATCATCTACCTCACGGCCCATGCCGACGAGGAAACGATACAGCGCGCGGTCAAGACCGGATCGTACGGCTACATCATTAAGCCCTTTAACGAGACCACCATTCACGCGACCATTGAAATGGCGCTGAGCAAGCACCGTCTGGAGCGGGAGCTCCGCCGGAGGAACGAAGAGCTGCAGAACCTCACGGCCCACATCGAAACAATCAGGGAAGAGGAGCGTAAAAAAATATCCCGCGAGGTGCACGATTACCTGGGGCAGGCGCTCACGGCCCTCAGGATCGACTCCTCCTGGCTCGAGAAGCGTCTAGCCGGATCCGGGACCGGCGGGGAGCTGGCCGCCAAGGCAAAAAACATGATGCAGCTGATTGACGAGACCCTGGAAAACGTCAGGAACATATGCTCCGAGCTGCGTCCCGGGGTGCTGGACCATCTCGGCCTTGGCGCCGCGATAGAATGGCAGTGCGGCGAAGTGCGGAAGAGGACGGGCATAAACTTTATCTTCAGCAGCTACCCCGATGAAATATCCGTCGACAACGACATCGCCGTGACCTTCTTCCGCATCTTCCAGGAGATCATAACCAACGCGGTCCGCCATGCCGGCGCCACGGAGATCGCCATCAACCTGGTTAAAACCGAATCGGAGCTGACCATGACCGTGCGGGACAACGGCGTCGGCATATCAAGCGAGCAGATGCAGGACCCGCGTTCCATCGGCCTGATCGGCATGAGGGAGCGCGCCCGGTACGCCGGCGGCATACTGCACATCATGGGCAAAAAGGGGATGGGAACCGAGGTCTCCATAAGCATCCCCTTGTAGCGGTTTCATCATCTTCCGCTGTCAAGATGCATAATCCTCGGGGGGATAAAAAGAGTTGAAATGGGACAGCGGTGTGGTATGATCAACATCCGGCGCCGGGAGAAGCAGCTCTCCGGGCGGGGAGGAATGGACGGTGAATAAAAAAATCAGGGTGATAATAGCCGACGACCACCGCATTGTCCGCGCCGGCATAAAGCAGATCATCGAGGAGTGCCCCGACATGGCACAGGTGGACGAGGCCGGCGACGGCCACGAACTGATTGCCAAGGTCCGTAAAAACAGCTATGACGCGATCCTTCTTGACGTGGCCATGCCGGGGAGGGACGGCCTTGACATCTTGAAACAGCTCAAGGCGGAAAAATGCCCGGTTCCGGTCCTCATGCTGAGCGTCTATCCTGAAGAACAGTACGCCATCAGGGCCCTCAGGGCCGGCGCATCGGGCTATCTGACCAAGGCAGCGGCGCCGGAGACCCTCATTGAGGCAATCAGAAAAATCACCGGCGGGAAAAAATATATAACCGAGACGATCGCGGAACACCTGGCTGACATCATTGACCGGGAGTCGGAAAAACCGCCCCATGAAAGCCTATCAGACAGGGAATTCCAGATACTGTGCAGAATCGCCTCCGGGAAGCCGGTTTCGGCGATAGCCTCCGAAATGTTTCTCAACGTAAAGACCGTGAGCACCTACCGCCGGAGGATCTTGGACAAGATGAAGATGAAAAACAATTCCGAGCTGACCCATTACGCGCTGAAGAACAGGCTTCTTGATTGATGCTGTAGGCCAAAGAACGACACACCGACATTACCGTTTCCTACAATACCGATCGCCTATTCCCCCACAAAAAAAACGTCAAATTCCCTTACAGATTCATCCTTTGTCCTATCGTCTGAAAGAGCATCCGTGAATATGTTAAAAATCAATAACCCATGACGCCCGTGCCATCACTGATCAAACCATGATCTTTCGGCATATTCAGTCGTGCTATTTAAAAAGGGGGATAAACATGAACACTCGCATAAGAATAACCATTGGCCTTTCGATACTTTTTATCACCATATCATTCATCGGAATTTTCAGTATCGTATCATTCAGAAGCCTCTTCTCCTCAAACGACCAATTGTATCAAAAAATGAAGCTGGAATCCTTTTACCTGGAACGCTTCATAGATCACCTGAAATGGGATAAGAACCTCAATGACATGCTGTTAAGCGGAAAGGTCCAGGACGTTCAGGACGATCCCCATAAATGCAAGCTCGGCGCGTGGTATTATCCGTACATACGGTCGGGTGAATTCAATGAGCTCCCTGAAAGTTTGAAAAAAACCATGCTGAAACTTGAAAAGCCCCATGAGCTCCTTCATGCGTCAGTCATCGACATCAAGGCCCGGATAAACGAAGGAAAAATCCAGGCGGCCCGGGGCATTTACGCTTCGCAAACGGAAAAGCACCTCGCCGAGGTGAAAGACATAATCAATGAAATCAACAAGAAGATCCATGCTATCGCAGGCGACAGGCGCCGCGAAATGGAAGCGAACGGGTCGAGAAACAACACAATGATCATAACTGCATTCATCATCGGCGCTGCAGTGCTGTTGGGTGTGCTCCTCATGGCTTTCCGTTCCCTCGGCATACTTAATATGCTGAAGCCCTTCAATGAACAGTTTGCACTGGCGGCTCTGGGTGATCTGACCGTCCGTTATCCCTTAACCCGGGTCAACTGCTCCAAGATGATGCAATGCGGCAAGACCACCTGCCCGGATTACGGGAAGGATGCCGTCCTCTGCTGGTTTGACGTGGGCAGTTACGCACCCAAGTTCGGCAAGGAGATCCACTGCCCCAAGATTCTCAACGGCATATATAAAACCTGCCAGGAGTGCAGGGTATACAAGACCGTCAACACCAATGAAGTGACGACGCTGGCGGCTTGGTACAATAAATTTGTTGAAAATCTCCATGCCCTGATATCGGGAATACGGACATCAACATTCGGTCTGAACGTGGTAGTGCAGCAGATTTCCGGGGACAACGAAAACCTCTCCCAGCGCACCAGTCAGCAGGCCACGTCCCTGGAAGAGATTGCCTCGACCATAGAGGAAGCGACTGCCACCATAAACCAAAATTCCGAGCACTCAAGGGAGGCGAATGAAAAATCCGAGGAAGCCGCCCGGGTCGTGCAGGATGCAAAGGATCTCTCGGCCAAGTCCATCCATCTGGCCGAATCCGGCGGAGAAATCGTGACCCGCGCTGTGGATGCGATCAACGAGATCAACAAATCCAGCAAAAGGATATCGGAAATATTGAAGGTCATCAATGACATCGCGTTCCAGACCAATCTGCTGGCGCTTAATGCCGCCGTCGAGGCCGCACGGGCCGGCGATCAGGGACGGGGCTTCGCCGTCGTTGCCGGGGAGGTGCGCAATCTGGCGCAGCGTTCGGCGGGCGCGGCCAACGAAATAAGTGAAATCATCTCCGATTCGATAAACAAGATCGAGCTCGGGACCGATCTGGTGGCCAAAAGCGGCGAGGCCCTGGTAGGCATCATCGAATCGGCGAAAAAGAGCGGCGAAGCCCTTGAAGGGGTCATATCCTCCGTGAGCATCGTGGGACAGCTCATCTCAGAGATCGCGGCGGCCAGCCAGGAACAGAAACAGGGCATAAACCAGATCAATGTCGCCATCTCGGAGATCGACAATACAACGCAGCAGAACGCCTCCCTTGTCGAAGAGACGGCGTCCGCCAGCGAGGAAATGGCCAACCAAGCGCAGTTTCTTCTCAGCCTGGTGGAACAATTCAAGACACATGAATCCGCCATGAGCGGGGATCCCGGCTCCCATTCCAATGAACTGCGTCTCAACCAACTCCGGGAGCCGGCGAAACCCGGCGAAAAGTCCGGGGTGGCGCCGGGCAATGGAAACGGAAGAAAAATCAAACCCCAGGTGGAACCGCATGTTGTTCATTCGACAGAATCCAAAGCGATCAGGGAAATCATGAAAAAAGAAGGCTTTAACGAATTCTGACGGTTTGCGGAGTGCTTGACAATTGATCCTTGACAAGCTCTATAATGGGATTACCGGAGGTGATGCCGTTATGAAGGTATACATCGTTGAAGATTCACCCATGATGGTTGACCGGATCCAATCGAAGATAGCCGACATTGAAGGCCTCGAAATAGCAGGCTCCGCAGCAGAAGAGGTCACCGCCCTGAACGACATACGCGAACTGAATCCCGACTTCATGATCATCGATATTCGGCTCAAGGCGGGGGACGGCATCAACCTCCTGAAAAAAATCAAGAAGGAGCGCCCCGGCGTCGGCGTCGCCATGCTCACCAACTACTCCTCCCCGGAATTCAGGGAGAAATGCATGAGCCTGGGGGCCGACTTCTTCTTCGATAAATCGAGGGACTTTGACAGGATCAGCGAGACCCTGGCGATGTGGAAACGGTGACGCCGGGTGATGGCGCCGCAAAAAAGATACTGCATGAATGCGCACAACGAGGAAGCAAACCATGTATTTCAGGAGCAGTGCGGAACTATACGGAAAACCGGTGAAGGTCATTCATGCCGGGGAATGGCATGTCTCGAACAGCGACGAGATGATCCTAACCATCCTGGGGTCCTGCGTCGCCGTCTGCATCCATGACCCGGTCAACCGCGTGTCAGGGATGAACCATTTCATGCTTCCCGGGCATATCTCTGAACCGGACGTATCAGGCGACAGGACGTCCCGGTACTGCATCACCGCCATGAAGATCCTCCTCGAGAATCTTACCGGCATAGGGGCTGAGCGGGACCATTTAAGGGCATCGATCTTCGGTGGCGGCTCCATGACCGATTCGTCAACGCACTGCACCTTTGGGGATGAGCCGCTTCCCAGCCAGAACGTGAGGATTGCGAAGCTTTTCCTGGAATTGGAGGATATCCCCCTCTGCCAGGACGATACCGGCGGGCCCTACTCCCGGAAAATATTCATGGATGTTCGGAGCGGCAGGGTTTACATGAAAAGGAAAACGGGCATGGAGGACCTGCACAGCCCGGTCTTCGCAGCCGCATCCCCTCCACCCGCAGCGCAGATTCCCCGATGATTTTTTTCCGCGGCCGATAATTGTAATGGACTCAGAGCGCCACGTGCCGTACAAATGGCCATGGATCTTGTCGAAATCTTCATCGTCGCCGTGGCCCTCGCCATGGACGCCTTTTCGGTGTGCATCTCCTGCGGCATGATCATCCCCGATCCGGACGCGCGGCACTACTTCCGTCTCTCCTTCCATTTCGGCCTCTTCCAGTTCATGATGCCCATCATCGGCTATTTCGGAGGGATGTACCTCGAAAGCTATATCAAGGCCTTTGACCACTGGATAGCCTTCGGGCTGCTCATGTTCATCGGCCTCAAAATGATCTACGAAGCCTTCTTCCATAAAGAAGAAACATGCGAACCAGCAAGGGACCCGTCACGGGGGATGTCCCTCATCGTGCTGGCTTTGGCCACCAGCATCGACGCCCTCGCCGTGGGCCTCTCCCTCGGCGTCCTGGGCCGTCCCATACTCGTCCCCAGCGTCATCATCGGCATCGTCTGCGCCTTCTTTTCTGTCATAGGAATATCCATAGGCAGGCGGGTCGGCGCCTTCGTCGGGAAACGGGCCGAAGCCGTGGGAGGCCTTATGCTCGTGGCTATCGGCATCAAGATTCTCGCAGAGCACACCATGGGGTGACAGGCTCCATAACTATTTAAAACAGGGCGGTGATGCCATGAATACAACAGGATATGATAACCGGACCACGCGCCTTCTGAAAACCGCCTTCATCCTGAGCGTCATAACCGTCGTCTACAATATCGTGGAAGGCCTCTTCTCGACCATATTCGGATACGCCGACGACACCCTGGCCCTTTTCGGCTTCGGCGTGGACAGTTTCGTGGAAGTGATCTCCGGCATCGGGATCGGCCACATGGTCTGGCGGATGCGCCGCAGTCCCGTCAGCGAGCGGGACCGCTTTGAGCGCCGGGCCCTCTTTATTACCGGCGGGAGCTTCTTTCTTCTTGCGGCCGGCCTCATTGCCGGCTCGGTCCTCAACGTCGTCCGCGGCATCAAACCGGACACGACCATCGCCGGCATCGTTATTTCGGCAGTATCCATCATAACCATGTGGTTTCTCTATTCATACAAGCTGAAAACGGGCAGGGCACTTGACTCGGCCCCCATCATAGCCGATGCCAACTGTACAAAAACCTGCTTCTATCTCTCCTTCATTCTTCTTGGTTCAAGCGTGCTCTACGAGCTCTTCAGGATCAGCTACATCGATACCGTGGGGAGCCTGGGGATCGCCTGGTTTGCCTTCAGCGAGGGAAAGGAGTCGATTGAAAAGGCACGGAGCAATTCCCTCTCATGTTCCTGCCATGACTGCGATAACTGCGATGACTGATCCCGCCGGCCTGGCGGGCGGGCAGCCTACCGCTTCTTTCTGAACCTCATAACGAGGATGGTAAAATCATCGTCCAGCATGGCATCCCCCTTGAACTCGATCAGCGCATTATAGACGCTGTTGCATAATTCCCCGGCGGGGGCAAGGCACCTTGACTTCAGGATGTCTATGAACCGCTCTTCTCCGAAAAGCTCATCGCCGGATCGTTCTTCGATAATACCGTCGGTATACAGAACGATAATGTCATTATCATGGAGCTGCACCTCGATATCTTCGCAATTAGCCGGAATGTAATCGCTTATCAGCCTCCCCCTGGTGTTTACGATTTCAGCGCTGCAGTCGGCGTGTATTATGATGAGGGGAGGATGGCCGGCATTGGCGAACGCCAGCTTACCCGTTTCCAGGTTTACGTGACACGATATGGCGGTTATGAAATTGCCGCCGGTCTTTCCCTTCAGGGAATCGCTGATGGCCGTCAGGTGGCGGGCAGGATAGGCCGCGTTCATTTCCCAGGATGCCAGGGACATTTTCACCATTGCAGCGGTAAGGGCGGCTGATACGCCGTGCCCCGAGACATCGCAGATAAAAAAACAGACGGAGTTACCGCTGCCGGCATCGTGGTGCTCCCTGCCGGGAATCAGCACATCGATAAAATCACCCCCCACGCCCATCATCGGAACGTATTTAAAATTAATTTCCGCGCATTCCATTGATGGGAGCTCATGGGGCAGCAGCGCCGTCTGGATCCTCCGCGCCAGCTCTATATCCTGAAGGAGGAGGTCCCGCGCCAGGGTAAGCTCGCTGGTTCTCTCGGCCACTATCTGTTCGAGGTTCTTTTTGAGGGAGTTCAGGTTGCTGTAGGTGATGGCGTTTTCCATGGCTATGGAGAACGCCGAGCGGATGTTGTTGATGAAGACGACCTCGTAGCGCTTCAACTGCTGGAGGTTCTGTTTTTCCGGCAGCACCAGCAGCGCGGCAAGCTCGCCCCTGTGCAGAACGGGCACCAGGTACTGGGCATGGTATCTTTCGAAAAGCTCCATCAGGGCATGCCGGATACCTTCGTAGCTCTCCTTGGATTCGACGAGATCCCTGTCAACCAGGTGGTTGGCATTTCCGAACCATTCCTTCACCACCGGATCAACATCGCAGGTCTTTACAGCTATAGAAGCAACCCTGAATTCTCCGGCGGGACAGATGACGAGGTCCGCTGATTTAAAAGAAAGGGATTTTTTTATAACATCGATGAACTGTATCACCAGTTCATCGAGTGTCTTGAGATACGAAATGCTGTCAATGAAAGAGGCCTCAAGCTTGTGCAGGTCATATTTCCGCTTGTTGAAAAGCTGGTCGATCATCGGCTGTATTTTCAGGAGATACAGGTAGTTTGCGTAGAACCAGACCGATGCTATGGCGAAGAGAGCCCCGGCTCCCTGTTGTATCAGATACGGGTAGAGGAAAATGAAGAGCAGGGCATTGGGAATGATAATGAGGGATGATATGACGGCCCACATGACGGTGACATGGAGGACGCTCCGGATCTCCATCAGCCGGTAGCTCAGGACACCATATCCAAGAAAGGCAAGGGGAATGAACATCATGTTACTGAGGGGGTAAAAGTCAATGCCATTGATGGCCGGAATATTGGTCATGGTGAGTAGGCCGATAATAATAAAAGAAAGAAGAATGTATTTCAGTTTCAGCCGCATGATCTGGTTTTTTCCAATGCGGAGTCTTCGTATGAAGAACACGATAAGATATATGACCATAACTGAACCGGATACTGAAATGATCTGAAAGGCGATTCCGCCCTTGGCGATATATCCCCACGAATAGGTGTAAAACCCGTAAAAATAGTGGTCGGAAAAGGTGGTCAGGGATATTAAAAAGCTTACGAAAAAAAACGCCGGGAGCATGAACCTGCTTCTGGTGCCGGTCATTTTATAAAAATAGAGGAGTGTCACGGGAGGCAGGTACACATAAAAGAAATGGACGCCGCGTTCAATAAAGAGAAGCAGTTCTTCATTGCCCCGGAAGACATGGTGGCAGATAAACACGGGATTTAACAGCGACCACCATATGCACAGCAGCGAGAACAATATATTCTCCTGCTTCAGCTTGCCCTTGGCGATTGAAATGACGGCCAGGGCGACGCCCATGACAAGCGAAAGAAGCGGCGGTATTATATAGATATTAAGGTTTCTGAATACAGATTCCATGATCACCAACAAAGCTTCCGGCCGGATAAGCGTAAGCGCACGGCATAACAGGCGCTTTAACTGTTGTAAGAAATTTTAATCATCATGTCTACCAATATTTGATTATACGTCTAACATGATAGAGGCCGTTGCCGGCAGTATTAATCTTGACAGGGGACTATTTATGCGGCCAGCATTAAATCAAATTTTTCACCGTTCCCCGGAAGAGGATTCTTCAGGGAACGCAATTTATGACGGCACACTCGGCAGGCTTCCAGGAATTATTCTTGACTCACCACCGCCGTATCTGGTAATTGTTTTACGATCGTTAAATTTTTTTAGGGAGTACAACCATGACAATTCAATCTGACGTTGAGGAAAAATACCGCAAGGCCGCCGGCATCATCGCCCGGGCCGGCATGGTGCCGTTCCAGGTAACGCCGACCCTCATCGATATCGTGAAGTTTTACCTCGACGAGGACGATGTTGATTTCATCATCAAGAACTACAGCGGAAAGACAACCCTGTCCGCAGACGAAATACGCGCCACTTCGGGCATGACGGACGACGAGATAGCGAAAAAAACCGGTTCCCTTGCGAAGAAGGGCATCATATTCAACCAGCCCAACACGAAGGGCGTCATGGTCTACCGCCTGCTCCCCCTCATCATCGTCGGCACCTTTGAATACACCTTCATGAACGAGCTCCCGAAGGGTGAGAAACTGAAGGACCTGGAAAAGATCGCGAAGCTCTACCAGACCCTCCTGGGGGAGCTGAAAGACCTCATCCAGGGCAATTATGACAACCTCCTCCCGGTATTCCAGCACCAGCCCCCCATCGACCGCACGGTCCCGGTCTTTACCAGCGAGGCGGGAAAGAAGATCAACATCATCATCAACCGGGACGTCAAGGCCGAGGAGCACATCATTCCTTCAAAAACCGTTGACGAGATAATCGACAAGTATGACGACATTGCGGTGGGCCACTGCTTCTGCCGGAACTACACAAAGGTACTGGGCCACAGCTGCGCCACCGGCGCCCCCACCGAGGTGTGCTTCACCTTCGGCAAATCGGCGCGCCATACCATAGGCCAGGGCTTTGCCCGGAGGGTCACCAGGGAAGAGGCGAAGAAGATCATGAAGCAGGTCGAGGAAGCCGGACTGGTGCACAAGGCCTTCCACAACAACTCGAACATCGAAAAAGAGGAAAACAGCATCTGCAACTGCTGCAAGGACTGCTGCGACACCTTCACCCTCTGGCGGAACGGCGCCTCCCCCATGATCAACTCGACCATGTACCTTTCCGTCATCGACGCCGCATCCTGCACCGGCTGCGGCATATGCGTGGAGCGCTGTCCCGTCGACGCCATAGCGTTACAAGACGACGGCATCGCGGTCCGCGAAGAGAAGTACTGCATCGGCTGCGGCGTGTGCGCGAGGTTCTGCCCGGCTGACGCCATATCCCTGCAGGAAGGGATGCGGCGCGTCTGCGTGCCGCCGCCGCGCCTGAGAACATGATCCGCGCGTCTGCCGGGAAAAACGCCGTATACAACGCGCTTCAAGACGCCCTCCGGGAGGAAGAACTCCATGCAGCGGGACAAACATATGGCCATCTTCCTTGCCGGCATCCTGGCGCCGCTGATACTGCTGGCGTCCCTTGCCTCAGGGTTCGCGAAAAAAAGAACAGGGGCAATCCCCCGGGCCTTATCACCCTTCTGAACTGCCCGGGCTCCCGCGGCGATACTGCGCCCGGCAGCAAGGCCTTGTAATCCACACGGTACTTCAAGTAAATAGAATCATTCCTGAGGCTATATGTTAAAAAAATCATTTGCCCGGGAAAAAACATTTGCTAATAAGGACCCCCTCATTCGGTATATAACCATACTTTTGTCCCATGGGACTGGACCGTTCTGTCGAAACTCATGGGCGGCAGAACACATTAACCAGGTATCACCAATGAAGGCCATCAGCAGAGCATCCCTGTTCCTGTTTATTACCCTTCTATCAGCCGTGCCGGCCCGTGCGGCCGATATTAACCTTTCCATCGCCGCCAGTCTCAAGGTAGTTGTCACGGAACTCTCCAATGACTTCGCCAGCATGAAACCCTCTGTTTCATTCAGGAGAAACATAGGAGGCTCCGGGGCCCTGGCAAAACAGATCGAAAACGGCGCCCCCTGTGACGTCTTATTTTCTGCCAACCAAGAATGGGCCGACTATTTGATAGACAAGAAACTTGGCGATACCGGCGCCGCTACCGCATTTGCCTTCAATGAACTTGTTTTCGTAGGAAGGCCAGGTCTGAAGGCCGCCAGCCTTGAGGATGTTGCCGGGCTGAAAAAAATAGCCATAGGCAGCCCGAAGATCGTCCCTGCCGGTGAATATGCCCTGGAGGCATTCAAAAAGGCGAACCTTGACCGGAAGCTTAAAGATAAACTGGTCATGGCAAATGATGTCTGGAATTGCCTGATGTATGCGGAACGCGGTGAAGTCGACGGGGCCTTTGTGTACAGGACCGACGCGGCTATCATGGGCAAAAACGTGAATATCCTGTTCGTCGTTCCGCAGACGCTCTACAAGCGGATAACGTACATAATGGCACTCACCAAAACCGGCGCGGCCAAAAAGGAAGCATCGGCATTCTATACATTCATGCAATCAGCGCGGGCAAAGAAGGTCCTGTTAAAATATGGTTTTGCGGTGAAGTGATGCCCATGTTCGGTTTCGGCCCGTCAGATTATTCGGCAATAGCGCTGTCTGTCAAGGTGGCCGTCACGGCCACGCTGCTGTCCCTTCCCTTCGCTTTTGCGGTGGCCTATCTCATGACCTTCCAGAGATTCCGGGGGAAGATCGTTCTGGACGGCATCGTCAATCTCCCCCTGACGCTGCCGCCGGTGGTGGTTGGATACCTCCTTCTGTTACTGCTGGGCCGGAACGGATGGATCGGCAGGACCATACTCCAGCCCCTGGGCATCGAGATCATTTTTACCTGGAAGGCTGCGGTGATCGCCACTGCCGTGGTGGGCTTTCCCCTCATGGTCAGGTCAATCCGCATCGGCATGGAGACGATCGACCGGGGGCTCATCCAGGCCTCGCGCACCCTCGGGGCCGGACGGCTCGACACCGTCACGACCGTTATCCTGCCCCTTTCCCTGCGGGGGATCGTTGCAGGATCAGTGCTCATGTTTGCCCGCGGCCTGGGCGAGTTCGGCGCCACGATCATCGTGGCCGGGAACATACCGGGCGTCACCCAGACAATCCCGCTGGCCATTTATGAATATGCCAGCTCTCCCCGGGGGGATATCATGGCCATGGCCCTGTGCGGCGTATCCATCGCCATATCCGTAATAGTGCTCGTTTTCCATGAATGGATCGGCAGACGAATGGACCGGGTGGGCTGACATGAAACTGCGCATGGATATACAGAAACGGTTCGGCGTGTTTCACCTGAATGCGGACTTTAAGATCGAGGGCGACAGGATCGGCATCTTCGGACCGTCGGGAAGCGGCAAATCAACCCTTATGGGAATACTCGCGGGATTACACTGTCCCGATGAAGGCGTTATCGAAATTAACGGCGAAACCATCTTTGACAGCCGAAGGGGAATAAACATCGCCGTCCCCTTCCGGCGTATCGGCATGGTCTTCCAGCGGCCCCACCTTTTTCCGCACCTGACTGTTAAGCGGAACCTCCTCTATGGATACAGGCGCTGCCCCGCTGAAAATCGCAGAATAACAGTGGAAAGCCTGATATCAGCCCTGGAAATCGGCCATCTGCTTGACCGGGGAGTGGCCAATCTTTCCGGCGGTGAACGGCAGCGGGTTGCCATCGGCCGGGCCGTGCTTTCCAACCCGAGAATACTCGTCATGGACGAACCGTTAACTGGGCTTGATGATAATCTTAAATTTCAGATCATTCCGTATCTGAAGAACGCCTGCGAAACATCCGGCATACCGTACCTCTTCATCTCCCATTCACAGGTCGAAACCCGGATCATGACCGACAGGGTCCTCACCCTGGAGGAGGGCCGCGTTACCGGGCAGATGTCGGGGGAGGAGCTGGCGCGGTCCCGCATGAAAGACCACATCGCCGGGTATATCAACCTCCTGAAGCTCAGGCGCGTCCGCGATTCCCACGGCATGGCCGTATACCACTGGGGGGACCGGGAGCTGTTTCTGTCCTCAGCCGACGACCATCCCGAGGCAATCTTCGAGCTGTCATCCGCGGAGATCATTCTCTGCAAACAACGCCCTGAATCGATCAGCGCGCGAAACATCCTCAGGTGCAGGGTGGCCGATGTGTTCGAAACAGGCAGGAGGCTCGGCGTGGAGCTGGCATTCGGGAAGGAGCGCCTCATCGCGGAGATCGTAAGGCAGGCTGCCGAAGACCTCGATATACGGAAGGGGAAAAAGATCTATGCGGTCATCAAGGCCTCGGCCTTCAGGAAGCTCAGGTGATTCCGCAAGACGTTGCTCGATGCTCCGGACACCGGGAGCATGTTCTGAGTTAACGCGCTGACTGATGATCGGCATTTCAGAGAGCTTCCCTGAATCGCGCGCCGATTAAGCTTGACAGCCGGTTAATCAATTCTAAAATTTATGTATACCCTTAAACATACCTTTCCCCGGGAGAAAAACCATGGAAGAGATCCGCATCAGAAGGCTGACCTATGAAAACAAAATGGACTCATACAGCCTGGACGACTACATCCGCATCGTGAAGGAATTCCACGGGAGCCTTGCGCCCGGTCTGCTGATTGGCGGTTTCATGGTGGACCTTGCCCTGAAAAACCTCCCCAAGGGGGAATTCTTCGACGCCATATCGGAAACGAAAACCTGCCTCCCCGACGCCGTACAGATCCTGACCCCCTGCACCGTGGGGAACAGCTGGCTGAAGGTCCTGGACTTCAGCAGGTTCGCCATCAGCCTCTACGACAAAAGCACCGGCGAGGGGATCAGGGTATACATCGATCCCTCAAAAATTGAAAAATGGCCCGAGATTAAAAACTGGTTTTACAAGCTCAAGACAAAGAAGGAGCAGAACTACCGGCTTCTCATCGACCAGATAAAGGAGGCCGGCGCCGGACTGTGCAGCATGAAAAAAATCAGGATAAAGCCCGAACTGCTGGGAGGCCATGCCCACGGGAGCCGCATCGCCAACTGCGAAAGATGCGGGGAGGCCTTTAAGATCAAGGACAGCCCCCTCTGCCCGGCATGCAGGGGCGGCGATCCCTACGGCGTTCAATAACGCGGGATTGAAATTATTCTTCTCTCAGAGGAGTCTCATGAAAAAAATACAATCAGAGCTGGGACGAGAACCGCATGTCAATTATATTGAATGGTTTAACAAACTGGAGAACTATGCCTTGAAAGAAGCAAAGGGGATTTTCCCCTGGAAATCAATGCCCTATAAGGGAAATGAATAGACCGGCCCGGTTCCCCATCCTTTTATTTCCATTTGATCATTTTTTTCTTGATATTTCCAACTTACCGGTAATACTGTTTTATCCTCACATGATTGTGTTCTTTATGCTGCTACCAAAATGATAGAGAGGGGGAGATTTGCATGAAAAATATCATTGATTACCGCAACATACACGACATGGTGAAGGTCACCATTGACAGGAACCCTCAGAAAACCGCTTACCGATGGATTCTCAATGACAACGGGGACACCGGCTCAGTCACCTGGAAGCAATTCTATGAAGAGGCACAGGCTGTCTCCAGGGGGCTGCTCAAACTCGGGGTAAGAAAGGGGGACCGGGTTGCCATTCTCAGTTTCACCAGCTACCAGTGGGTCATCTGCGACCTGGGGACCATGACCATCGGGGCCTGCACCATCGGGCTGTATCATTCCAATACCGCCAAGGAAACCGAATACATACTGAGGCATTCGGGCTCAAAGGTCCTCTTTGTTGAAGATGAGAACCAGCTCCGGAAAATCCTTGCGATCAGGAACAGGATCCCGGCGGTAAAACAGGTGGTGCTGATGCAGGGACACTACAGCGGACCCCTGAAAAAATGGGTGATTTCCTTTTACGATTTCCTGAAGCGCGGGTACACCGTCCGCGACAGGAGCCTTGCCCTGGCAATGAAAAACGTCAGGCCCGCCGACATCGCGACCATCGTGTACACTTCAGGGACAACGGGCGTTCCCCGGGGCGCCATGATCACCCACGACAACATGATCTTCACCAGCCAGTCGGTGCGCAACTGCGTGCCCATCGACGAATCGGACGAAACGCTGCTCTTTCTTCCCCTCGCCCACGTGTTCGCGCGGGTTGACATCTACGCGACGATAGTCAGCAATATCACCCTGACCTTCAGCCGCAGCATGGAGACCGTCATCACTGACCTGAAAATAGCGAAGCCCCACTGGTTTCCCTGCGTCCCCCGGGTGTTCGACAAGGTCTACACGCGGGTGACCGCGGCCGCCGAAGCCAGGGGCGGACTGGCGCTGTTCCTTTTCAACAGGGCCTTCGCTATCGGCTACCGCCACAGCGACCTCGTATTGCAGGGGAAGCCGATACCGTTCCTGCTGCGGAAGAAATACAACCTCATGTCGAAGCTCATCTTCAGCAAGCTCCACGAGGCCCTGGGCGGAAGGGTACGGTTCTGCGTCAGCGGCGCGGCGCCCCTGAACCCGGCCGTTGCCAGGTTCTTCCACGCGGCGGGTATCACCATCCTGGAAGGATACGGCATGACCGAGAACACCTCCTTTACCAACGTGACAACCCTTGACAACCTGAAATTCGGCACGGTGGGCCGGCCCGCTCCCGGGGTAGAGCAGAAAATCAACGATGACGGCGAGATTGTTTACCGGGGCAGGAACGTGATGAAAGGCTACTATAAAATGCCGAAAGAGACCGCCGCTGTTTTGAAGAAGGGATGGCTGTATACCGGCGACCTGGGAATGGTCGACCCGGAGGGCAACCTCATCATCACGGGCCGCAAAAAGGAAATCATCATCACCTCCGGAGGAAAGAACATCGCGCCGGCGCCCCTGGAAAGCCTGATCACATCGTCAAAATACATAAGCCAGGCCTGTGTCGTCGGAGACAGGCGGAAGTACCTCACCGCCCTCATAACCCTGGACGTTGACAACATCATGGAATACGCCAGGGCCAACGGGATCCCCGTCACCGGCATCCATGACCTTGACGGGCATCCCGGCATCATCAAACTGATGGACGCCGAGATGGCCCGGGTCAACGAGCAGCTCGCGAGCTTTGAAAGCATCAAGCGGTACGCGATAGTGCCGGAATTCACCATAGACGGCGGAACCGCGACGCCGACCCTGAAGCTTAAAAAAAGCGTCATCGTCGAACAATTTAAAAAGACCATTGACGCGATGTATGATGACTAGGCGCGGCGGCCATGCCCCGCACCCGTAAAAAAAGAAAGGAGGCCCCCCATGGCTCTCAACCCTCTCGTCGATTCCCGTGATGTGCGTTTTGTCCTCTTTGAACTGCTTGAAATTGAAAAGCTCGTTCACTACCCCGCTTACGCGGACTTTGACCGGGACGTGTACGAGGAAATACTCCAGCTTGCCGAACGGATCGCGGTCGGTTATTTCTATCCGACAAACAGGGAGGGGGATAAAATCGGCGTTACCTATGATCCGCAGAAGAAGGAAGTCAGGACACCGGATACATTCAAGCCCGCTTACAAGGCCTATGTCGAGGCCGGCTTTTTAAACATCACCGGCAAGGCCGATGACGGCGGGATGGGCATGCCCCTGGCAATAGGAAACGCCTGTGAAGAATTTTTCAGCGCGGCCAACGGGCCCCTCCTCGGGTACCCGGGACTCACCCGCGGCGCAGCGGAACTGATCAAGAATTTCGGCACCGAGGAGCAGAAGCGCCTGTATCTTGAAAAGATGTACAGCGGGAAATGGTGCGGCACCATGTGCCTGACCGAGCCGAACGCCGGTTCGGACGTGGGCGCCCTCCGCACGAAGGCGGTGCGGAGGGAAGACGGCACGTATTTGATAAGCGGGCAGAAGATCTTCATAACCTGCGGCGAACATGACATGTCCGAGAACATCATACACCCGGTGCTCGCCCGCATCGAGGGGGACCCGGCGGGCACCAAGGGCATCTCCATATTCATCGTGCCCAAGTTCCTGGTCAACCCGGACGGCACCCTGGGCAGCCGCAACGACGTGGTCTGCTCCGGCATCGAGCACAAGATGGGGCTGAAGGCGTCGCCGACCTGCACCCTGAATTTCGGCGACAACGGCTCCTGCGTGGGGTACCTGCTCGGCGAGGAACGCAAGGGGATGAAGGTCATGTTCCAGATGATGAACGAGGCGCGCATACTTGTCGGCCTCCACGGCCTGGCCCTGTCCAGCACCGCCTACATGCACGCCGTGACCTACGCAAGGACCAGGCTCCAGGGCGCCCATATCACCCAGATGACGAAGCCCGACGCCCCGCAGGTGGCGATCATCAACCATCCCGACGTCAAGAGGATGCTCCTCTGGATGAAGAGCTATGTTGAAGGCATGCGGATGCTCACCTACAGTCTGTCCTGGTACAGCGACCTCGCCGGGGTCCTTGACGGGGAGGAGCGGAACAGGGCCGAGGCAATGGTCGAGCTTCTGACGCCCATCCTCAAGGCGGGAAACACCGACATGGCGTGGCTGGTGACCGCCGAGGCCATCCAGGTGTACGGCGGGTACGGCTATATCGCCGATTATCCGGTCGAGCAGCTGGCCCGGGACTCTAAGATCCTTTCGCTCTTCGAAGGGACCAACGGCATTCAGTCCATAGACCTCGTCATGCGGAAAATCCTCATGAACAAGGACCAGTACAACTACCGAGCATGGCATGATGAGGTTGAAAAAACCATAGCAGCGGCGAAAGGCGTGGTTGACGGCAGTTATATAGACCAGGTCAGCCGGGGGCTGCAGAAATTCGACGACGTCGTCGGGATGCTGAAAAAACAGATGGCGGAGATGAAAATCTTCCATATATTTTCCGCCGCGACCCCCTTTCAGCAGGCCATGTATCTCCTCGCCCTGGCATGGCTTCACCTCCGGTCCCTGACGGTGGCTGAACCGAAGCTGAAGGCCATACTGGGAGACGCGAAAGGCGAAGCCCGCGCCGCCCTGGTGAGGGACAACCTGGAAGCCGCCTTCTACTCCGGCAAGGTGCTGTCGTCGCAGTTTTTCCTGAGATCCGAATTCCCGAAATTTTACGGCAGGATCGAAGCGCTGATGAACAACGAAGCGGCGGTCATCAAGGCGAGCGATGAGATTTTCACCGGAGCCCTGATGGAATAAACCGGCATCCGGCAGGATTACTGCAGAGCCTTTTCCCTGGCCTTCTTTTTTTTGTAATAGCCTGACAGGGCGTTGAGTGATTGTACGGCGTTGCGCAGATCGTCATAGACCGGTATGCCCATGTCCGTGAGGATCTTCCTGGTTTCCCTTATCATTTCCGTGACCTCGATCGACTCGACCTCCTGCTTGAGGTCCGGCAGCACCGCGATGACCGGTTTCTTCGTGGCGTTGACGGCATCGTCGATGGCATCGGCCAGTTCCTTGAAGGGGGTCAGGGGCTTCACCGAGTCGGCGCCGAAGCTTATGGCAAGGGCCTTATAATGATAGAGGAGCTGAATGACGATCTGGACATCAACGGCATCGTCCTGGGCGGCCCTGACCAGGACGCCGTTCAGCACCTCCGGCGTAACATAGGGATTCGCGATGTCAATGGGGTTGCGCGCGCTTGATCCCGGCTTCGGCAGGAGCAGGTCGATCTGCTTCTGGATATCTTCCTTCAGTTCGGGAATGCACATGCCATACCGTTCAGCCATGTCCGCCGCGTAGACCCCGAGGGCTCCACCGCCCCCCACTATCGTTATGCGGCGGTATTCCCGGTGGGGCAGCATGGTCAGCGCGAGGGCGTAATCTGAAAGCTCATCGAGGTCAACGGCCTGGATCGCATTACACTGCCGGAACACCGATTCCCAGATGACGGAGCTTCCTCCCATGGAGGCGGTGTGGCTCTGCACGGCACGGCCGCCCGCCTCCGACAGCCCCCCCTTGAGTACGATGACCGGTTTCCGAGAAGCGACATCATGGAGGGCGTCGAAAAAGGCGGGCCCGTCCTTCACCCCCTCGATATACATGCCAATGACTTCGGTGTCCGGGTCGGAGCCGAGATAGCGCAGGAGCTCCGTTTCCCTGAGGTCAGCGCCGTTGCCGAGGCTGATCATTTTGCTGAAGGCAAGCCCCTTCCATTTCCCCATGTGGGCAAAATCGATTGAATGTCCGCCGCTCTGGGAGATGAAGGCTACGGGGCCGCTTTCTCGGGACAGGTCGGGGCCGGGAAGGAAGGTGAGCCCACCGCGCGGGGAATAGATGCCGAAGCAGTTGGGTCCTATGATACGGATTCCCTCCGCCGCAATCCTGGAGATCCTTTCCTCCAGCTCCCTTCCCTCCGGGGTGCCGGCCTCCCTGAAGCCCGATGACAGGATCTCAACGCCGGCCGCACCTTTTTTTCTGCAGGCCTCCACGGCTTCGGGGACCTTGGGGGCCGGGACGGCTATGATGCCTAAATCAATGCGGCCGGGGATATCCTCCACGCTCCGGTAGATGGTCAGGCCGTGGGTTACGCCGCCCTTGGGATTGACAGGGTATATTTTTCCGGGATAGCCGTAGGCGAGGAGGGAAATCAGGATCCCCCTACCGAAGCCGAATCCTTCAGTGGCCACGCCGATGACAGCAATGCTTTCAGGCTCGAAAATCCTTTTAAGGCTATCATGGGTATCGCCGGTCATGCTGACGCTCCGGTCGGGGGACTGGAACAGTAATGGGAATGCGCCATTATTACTGGCTTAGATATTCTTGTTTTTCTTTTTTTCCTGCTTGGCCAGCTTCTTTTCTTTGGCGGTTTTAGCAGGTTTTTTCTTGGCATCTTTCTTGGTGTCCGCTGCTTTTGACATCACCGTCTCCTTACTATTAATTATAGATGCTGTTCAACTGCCGTTAGACAGTAGATATCGCGCCGGAAAATATTTCAAATGTTTTTTCCCTTACAGTCTGCATGAATTGCTCGGTGCATGAATTTTTAGGGGGACGGGAGTTGTCCCGCGAGCAAGAAACAGGATGTCTCCGATTCCGCCGAGTCAACAGGGACGTTATACGAGGCGGTCGAGCGGGATAGCTTCCGTCCCCTAAATTAATCCGCAGGCCCCGGGGCTTTTTTCTGACGCTACTTGAGGCTTTCCCCTATCTTCCTTCCAAAATCGACACATGCCTTCACCGCATCATTGTCCGGGTTCCAGAGGGCCCTGATCCCGTCGCCGACCAGGTCAAAACCGGCGAGTTTCAGGCCCTCGGTGATCATCTTTACCGACTCGCCGCTCCAGCCGTAGGAGCCGAAGGCAAAGGCCTTTTTCTTTTTGAATTTAAGTCCCCGCATCTCTTCCAGGAGAGCCGCCACGGAGCTCAACACGCCCTGGTTGATCGTGGGCGATCCAACGCCCAGCGCTTTCGCCCTGAAGACTTCGGTTATGATGTCGTTCTTGTCGGTAGTGGAGGCGTTGAAGAGCTTCACGACGGCCGTGCCGTCAGTTTCCCGTATGCCTTCGGCAATCGATTCCGCCATGACGCGTGTTCCGCCCCACATGGTGTCGTACAGGATCGTGACCTGGTTCTCCCGGTAGGCGTCGGCCCACGACAGGTATTTCTCTATGATCTGCGCGGGATTGTCGCGCCATATGACGCCGTGACTGGTGCAGATCATGCCGACCGGCAGTTTGAGTGAAAGCACCTCGTTTATCTTTTTCGTCACCAGGGGGCTGAAGGGAGTAAGGATGTTGGCGAAGTATTTCATGCATTCGGCGTAGAGTTCGTCACGGTCCGCCGTATCGTTGAACATGCCGCTCGTGGCGTAATGCTGTCCGAAGGCATCATTGCTGAAAAGCACGCTGTCGCCGGTCAGGTAGCACATCATCGTATCGGGCCAGTGGAGCATGGGCGCCTCGATGAATACCAGTTCCTTGGAACCGAGACTCAAACGGTCCCCTGACTTGACGGTGACGAAATTCCACTCCTGGTGATAATGCCCCTTGAGGGACTTGACCCCGTTGGCCGTGCAGTATATGGGAGTATCCGGTATGCGGCGCATCAGTTCCGGCAGGGCTCCGCTGTGATCGGTTTCGCCATGGTTTGCGATTATATAATCGATCTTATTCAGATCGATTATTTTCTCAAGGTTTGCGACAAATTCCTTCGCAAAGGGGGCCCACACGGTGTCTATGAGAACGGTTTTTTCTTCCCGGATCAGGTATGAATTATAGGTCGAGCCGCGGTGCGTTGAATATTCATTACCATGAAATTTCCTCAATTCCCAATCGACCTTGCCTACCCAGGTTATATTGTTTTTCACATTAAAGGCCATCATGCACCTCCCCCTCTTTCCTCGGTATGATTTTTTATCCTGCCTGGAAGCAGGCAGGCATGAATTGTGCGTTATTAACCGTCAGACAACATTGTTGACTCCTTCTTCCATCACCGGTACATTAATAATACAATAGACGCCTATACTATTTAAAGGAGGTCCTTCATGTTCAAACCAAAACGAATCCTGGTAACAACAGACTTCACCGATGAATCAGATTCCGCTTTGCGCGAGGCGGTTGGGATCGGGGAGCAGTTCCGTTCCACCGTATACCTCCTCCACGTTATTCCCGAAATCGAGCAGTGCGCCGTTGACTACTGCCTGGCAGAGCAGGAAATCATCGCGGAAAAAAACAAACTCCGCAAAGAAGCCGAACAGATGATGGATGAGATGGTCCGCAGGGTCGCGCCGGACAGCATGGTGCAGATCGTCAAAGAGGTCCGCTTCGGCAACACCGTTGACGAAATCGTTTCCGCTGAGCGTGAACGCGCCGTCGACCTGGTGATGGCCGCCCCCCACAGGAAACGCCGCCACTGGCTGGGCGAGACCCATCCGCTGATGAGAGACCTGGTCAGCAGGTCGGTCTGCGAGACCATGCTCGTAAGATAAGCACCAATCCATCGCTGAAACGTCGCATCATGCCATGATATCCGGTCACTATCATGGTTTTTTGTGCCGCAGGGCACGATGCCTTTCCGTCATGAAATGGATATCGCCTCGGCGGGGCAATCGCCGGCGGCCTCTTTCGCCATTTTTTCATGCTGGGCAGGCACGGGATCAACATAGGCAACGGCGACATCGCCCTCCATCCTGAATACTTCCGGACAGGTCTGGACGCAGAGTTCACAGCCGGTGCACAGGGCCGGATCAACTTTTGCTTTCATAGGGTGCCCCCTGGTTATTTTTTAACAGTGAAATATATATCACGCAGCCTGTGGAGCATTTCATGATATTTTTCATGGACGCCGGCGCCGATCTCCTCGCGCTCGACGCGGTCGAACTCTTGTAAAAGTTCTTTCTGCCGGCTGTCCGGCAACAGCTCATCAGCCATGCGGAACAGAATATTGTTTTCTTTCATGATATGACCGTCAAGGAGTTTCACATATCCGCCGGCATCGCCTATGAATTTTCCGGCAGCCACGCCGTCGCCGGCCCTGAGTTCATCCAGGGCCTCGCCCATCCCCTTGACGAAAAAGCGCCCCTCGGCATGCTCAGCCAGCATGACGCCGATGGGGCCGTTCTCCTGTCCGATGCCGGTCTGTCGAAGCGCCGGGAACAGGAGCTTTTCTTCCTTGGCGTGGTGGCACCGGTCGGCAAAATTCTTGATGAAATCAATCATATCGGCAAGATGGCCGGGGTCAACCTTCTCGCCCTCTTCCATTTTGGCGCAGGCGGCATCTACAATCTGGAGCATCTCCAGTATCAATTCATGTTCCTGTTTTAAAATATCTGTCGCTTTCATGAACCATTCCCTCCTTCATCGGTATTTTTTCTTTGGACCGCATGTCAGTGAAAAAACCTTTCCGCGGGAAAAAATCCATTTCTCCGCCACACCCGTTGATAATCCCATAATACAACAAAAAACAAACCCGGTCATTGACTTCTGTCAAATCGGCGATTAATTTTTCGCGCTGTTGCGTTATGTTTGCATCGGTCCGGCCGGTTTATTTCACGTCAGCATTGTGCGGACAGTTTAAAGATTTAAAACATGCAGGCAAAAAAACGGTCTCTGGCTCCTTTTTTTGAAATCATACTGTTTTATCAGTTCTCCAAGCTGATTATCAATGTGGCTTTTTATCAAAAATCTCTATAACTGCTTGACTTTTATTGGCTATTTTGCTATATTGCCAAATATGCAAAAGTTTATCAAATAACAATGTTATGAAACCATTGTCCATGTTCGATCAGAAAACAGCTACTGTTCAGGGTCAGAGCTGCTGCGCTCCTCCCCGGGAAGGGAACAGGCTTTCAGCCGATACGGCTGCCAGAGAGCAGGCGGCCAGGGCCATGAACAATATGTTAAGCGAAAGGCCCCGCTGGCAAACCGGCATCATGAACAGCGCGTCAGGCCTCGTGCCGGTCGTTTCGGGAGCATGGTCCCGGGCAGACCGGTGGGGACAGATCCGGGCCCGGATTAGCTCTTTTAGAATGGACTACATCGTCAAACCGGGACTCTATGCCATCGGCAGGCCTGACGCCTCATCGGAAATATTTGTGTCGGCCAACTACAAGCTCAGCTTCGACATACTGCGCCGGGAACTCGCCGGCATCAACGGCTGGATCCTCGTCCTCGACACCAGGGGCATCAATGTCTGGTGCGCCGCTGGCAAAGGCACCTTCGGGACCGATGAACTGGTAAAACGGGTACTCGCCGCGAAGCTGACAGAAACCGTTTCCCACCGGCGGCTCATCGTGCCCCAGCTGGGCGCTACCGGCGTCAGGGCGGGCGAGGTAAAAAAAAGGACCGGCTTCACCGTCCATTTCGGGCCGGTCGAAGCGTCGGATATTAAAGAATACCTGGCCGCGGGACGTCATGCCACGCCGGCAATGCGCACGATACGGTTCGGCATGGCCCAGCGGCTTATCCTCACGCCCATAGAGCTGACGCAGGTCCTGAAAAAATTCCCCCCGGTGGCAATATCGGTGCTGGCCATCTTCGGGCTCCAGCCCTCGGGGATACTTTTTTATAACGCCTGGTCCGAGGGATGGCCCTTTCTTGCCCTCGCCCTGGCAGCGCTCCTCGCGGGATCTTTCGTGACGCCGGTCCTACTCCCCTTCATCCCCTTCAGGTCATTTTCGATGAAGGGCCTCGTTGCCGGCGCGGCAGCCATCGTGCCCCTGGTCCTCCTGACGCCGATGGGAGGTACATCATGGTTTTTAAGAACATCCGAGATGGCGCTCTTTCCGCTCCTTTCCTCGTACCTGGCCCTTCAGTTCACCGGGGCCACCACCTTCACGACCATATCCGGCGTGAAAAAGGAGCTGAAGCTCTGGCTCCCGGTATATATCGCCGGCCTGGCGGTATCGGCGATACTTCTTGTACTCTATAAAATCCAGTCATGGGGTATCCTATGAAATACCTGAAAAATGTTTCCACGCTCCGCTATGAAGCCGGCAAATGCACCGGGTGCGGCAAATGCGCCGAGGTCTGCCCTCACGCGGTGTTCGAGGTGAGCGAGGGAAAAGCGCGCATCACGGACAGGGACCGCTGCATGGAGTGCGGCGCCTGCGCATTGAACTGCGAATTCGGGGCCCTTTCCGTCGGCTCCGGCGTGGGATGCGCCGCGGCCCTCATCAGGGGGATGATCACCGGCGGGGAGCCGGTCTGCGGCTGCGGCGGCCCGGCGGGCGGGCAATCAACGGGCTGCTGTTAGAGGAGGCTCAAATGGAGCAAAAACTGCCGCCCCAGTACGAAGCCCGGGCCAACATACTCAAGGCGATGGGCCATCCGACGCGTCTTTTTATTCTTGAAGAGCTCCATAAAAAAGAGCGGTGCGTCAATGAGCTGACGGACATGATCGGTTCTGACGTATCCACGGTATCAAAGCACCTCAGCGTGCTGAAGAACGCCGGCCTGGTATACGACGAGAAGCGCGGTGTCAGCATTTATTATAAGTTATGCTGCCCGTGTGTTGTTGACATAGTAAACAGCATCCAATCTATCCTCAGAACAACCATGGAAAAACAAATGGATATTGCCCGGTGCTGCGGGATCAAACCCCAATAGTGATATGATCAGTCAGATGTCACAGGACGCATTAACCCGTGAAATAAAAAAGGCGCTCAACCCCTACTTCCGTTCAGCCCGTTATTTTCGCAGTGAAACCCTTTGGAGGGAGGGTGAAAAAACCGGGATGCTTGTATCAATCATTGAAGGCAGGGTAAAGATTTACCGCCTCATGCAGGATGGGAAATCAGTGACGTTGTTCATCATGAGACCGGGCGACGTGATCGGCTTTCTACCCCTTATCGACGGCGAACCGTACCCGGTAAGCGCAGAAGCAATTGAGGATGTGAATGCCTTGGTAATTACGCATGACCAGTTTATGGATGTGCTGAACGAAAATCCCCAAGTGGCTATTCCGCTCCTTCGTTATCTTTCAGGATATTTGAGGACCGCATTTGACCTTATAACGCGACTGTCTTCACGGGATGCAATGTTCCGCGTTGCGGCAGCGCTTATGGGACTCATGGAAGAATATAGAATAACCTCAAATTCAGAGACGATGACCATACAACTTCCGGTTTCATCAAAAGAATATGCCTCCCTTATTGGCCTTACTCCTGAAAGCTTTTCACGTAAAATTACTGAATTGACCGATTCGAACATTATCGAGCGTGTCGGTATTAATAAATACCGAATTAAAGATATCGAAAGACTTTCCCTGCTGTCCTCTCCGCGCATGGTTATCTAAAAACTGTATTTTTTCCCTCCGATTGATCGCAATCAACGTCGTTTTACCATATCGTTATTATTCTTGTATCATGACGATATGATCCATATTGGGAATTCGCCAATATCTTTATCAACTCTAGCGAGGTAAGAACCATGATAAATCCAAAAGACTTTCTTGAATTCGGACAGAAATTTCACGGACACAAATGCCCTGCCATGCCGATGGGCCTTCGGGTCGGAGCGGCCGCCATGAACAAGCTCGGCGTCGACCGCGCGAAGGACGGCCAGATTATAGCGGAGGTGGAACTCGGCGAGGACCACTGCGCCACCTGTTTCGCCGACGGCGTTCAGGTTATAACGGGTTGTACCCTGGGTAAAGGAAACATCAAGAAGCTCAATTACGGCAAGTGGGCGGTCACCCTGATCGACCGGGCCACCGGGCGTTCGGTGCGCGTGACGCCGAAAGCTGAGGCAATGCTTGCAAATAAGCAAAGCGATTTTTTTAAAAAATACCGTGAGAAGGGTATTCCTGCTTCACAGGTGCCCGACGAGGTCGTTGAGCCCCTGGTGCAGAAAGTAATAAACGCTCCGGAGGAGGTCCTTATCACAGTTGGCGAGATCTTCACGCAGAAACTGCCTCCGAAAAAGGATTCCTTCGATGGTTTCGTGTGCGATATCTGCGGTGAGATGACCGTGGAAGGATACGGAAGGCCCCTGGGCGAGAAAAAGGTGTGCCAGCCCTGTTACGAAAAGGCGCAGGGGAAGGTGTGACATGAACAGGGGCGTGATTATCGCGTTTTTCGTCGTGCTGGCGGTATCGGGCGTGTTTTCCATGTTCGGCAAGGGAGGTGGGTCCCTCTACACCCCGGTCCTTGTCCTGCTCGGATGGGGAGTCGGCGAGTCCATATCCACCGCGCTTTTCCTCAATCTCGTGACCGCGCTGGTCGCCACGATCGTGTTTACACGGAACAAACTGGTGGATTTCAAGTTCTCCCTGATTTTTCTCCCCGGAACGATTGCCGGTTCTCTCCTCGGGGCTCTGCTCAGCAGCCGGGCCCCCAGGGACCTTCTTCTCGGCATATTCGCCGTATTTCTTCTCGGCGCGGGCGTTCTGATGATCATGTCAAAGAAAGGCGGCGACACGGAGTCTTCACGGCCCCTTTCGTGGCGCCTTGGCGCGGTTGTCGTTCTCTTCTCTTTCGGAGTGGGCGTGCTGTCAAGCCTTATCGGAGTCGGCGGCGGGCTCATCATATTCCCCTTCCTCGTGCTCTATATGAAATATTCAGCCCGGATGGCGGCGGGCGCAAACGCGTTCATCGTCACCGTAAGCTCGATCGTCGGTACGGCGGGACATTTCGCCCTCGGTCATGTCACATACCTGCTGCTTGGCGTTACGGCGGTCGCCGCCGCCGTAGGGTCGGCTATCGGTTCCCAGGTCACCGTGAAGGCGAGCCCGTCGTTCATTAAGATCGCCTTTGCCTTCATCATGTGGTTTTTTGCGGTTGAGATTGTGCTCAAATTGGCGGGTGTCATGTAGATAACATGTCTTCACGATCTCTTGGGGAAAGGAGTATTGTGAAGACTATGATGTTTTTCTATTTAATTAGCGGCAATCTACTATTTACAAGGTTGCATCTTAATGAAAAATAAAATTCCAATCCTGTTAGTAGCGGCGGTCTTCGATTTAGTCTCTGTCGTTGTTCTGGAACAGGGAGGAGAGATACAGCGATATATTGTCAACAAAAACAGGGTTCTTCGGTATGCGGAAACGGGCGGTACCGATTACTGGACCAATGGTGTTGATAGTTTCTACGCCGGTTCCCATAATCCGCATGACACAAAGAGGGTGTATATAAAAGCGGAGGTAGCTTTCTAGTTTATTCAAAATTTTTAAAGAATTATTTATTAATCTCCCAGTACTCGGCAACCGCAAAATTTCTTTTTTCTTTTATTGAAACGGTATCCAGTTCAGACTGCAATCTTTCCCTGCTGAATCGCTCGCATGTCATCGCGAATGTTCTTTTACTGATATCGAAATCGATGGCTGAAACATCCTGCAACCCGGCAAGATGGCCCGTAATCGCATCCGGGCATCCCATTCAGAGGATGTCTCCTCTCATGCCCATCCCGTTAACGGTAAATTCAATTTTCATGGTAGCCGTGTACCCCAATGACGTTTTATTTATATATGGTTTAGGGTTGAATCCCCTTAAGCTCCCCGCAGGGTCCTCCTGCGGGTGCGAGGTCGCCATTTTCACAACAAGTTACTATTCATCCTGACATTATTTTACTGAAAGAAAATTTTTCAAGAAAATAATTCAGGATTTAATATTAACAGTTTCCTGAAATACTCCATCCATGGAGTTTTTCAGGGCCGGTTTTACGAAATGAATTCGTAAAACCTCACGTTTTTCTCGGCTGATGCCTCGAAAAACGGCGATACTTCCATGTATCGCTTAACAGTTTGCTATTTTTCAGCAAACTGTTAATAGATCCTTTAGAAATTCCTTGCTTTTTTTATTAGAGGAATGCTTTTCAGCCTGGGTTATGGTCAAGGATTGTGCGTTATATGATGCGGAGCTCAGATTTGAGCACTTGTGGTAACTTTCTTTTCTCTGTAGCTATTCATTATATATCAATAATTTTTAATAAATAAAAAAACAGTTGACGATTTATTACTATTTGACTAAATTGTCAAATAGTAACGGACAAGGTGGTTTCATTGGATAAGAAATTATGGTCCCTCTATGAGGCCCGCTCAAACATTCTCAAGGCCCTTGCCCATCCGGCGCGGCTTTTTATCGTTGAAGAATTGCAAAAAGGCGAGCGCTGCGTCAATGAATTGACCGATATGCTCAATTTTGACATGTCAACCATATCAAAACACCTCTCGATTCTAAAAAATGCCGGCATCGTTCATGATCGAAGGGATGGAACAAAGAGTATCTATTATTTAAGGGTTCCTTGTATTCTTGGATTTTTTGGATGCATAGAAGAAGTCATGGAATCAAATTTAAAGCAGCATAATGAAATTCTTATGATGTACAGGAAAAGATGAAATTTTTGCTGTTTTCTTGGTAATTTTGTCAATTCATCATGAAGTACTAATATCATAAATTGCATAAGCGGAGATTATTTATTATTCAAGGAGCCTGTGAAGATGAACTGGAAAACCGAATGGAAACCCCTTCTCTGGATCGTCGGCATATTTTTCGTATGCTTCTACCTTCCGGTGGGAACGCCCCGTTTCGATAACGCCGTGACCGAAGCCTTCGAGCTGGTGAAATGGTATGCCCGCGAGCACGTGGTGCTCTGCCTTATCCCCGCGTTCTTCATCGCCGGGGCCATCGGCGTGTTCGTGAGCCAGGCTTCGGTCATGAAGTACCTGGGACCGGCGGCGAACAAGGTCCTTGCCTACGGCGTCGGCTCGGTGTCCGGCTCCATCCTGGCCGTGTGCTCCTGCACGGTGCTTCCCCTCTTCTCCGGGATATACCGCATGGGTGCGGGTCTGGGCCCCGCCATCGCCTTTCTCTACTCAGGCCCTGCCATCAACGTGCTGGCCATTATTCTCACGGCGCGGGTACTGGGCATAGAGATAGGCATTGCCCGGGCGGTAGGGGCCGTGCTCTTCAGCGTGGTCATCGGCGCCATCATGCACTTCATCTACCGCAAGGAAGAGCTTGAAAAGGTCAACGCGGCCATGCAGATGCCGGAGGCAGAGACAAAGCGTCCCCTCTGGAAGGACGTCGTATATTTCGCCTCCATGATTCTCATACTGGTTTTCGCCAACTGGGGGAAGCCGCTTGAAAACGAGGGCTTCTGGTACGTCATGTACCTGTACAAGTGGTACATTACCGGGGCTTTCGGCATCATCTTCTCTGTCGTGCTGGTCCTCTGGTTCGAGCTTAAATGGTGGAAAGTCCTTCTCGCGGCGCTGCCCCCCGCGGTTCTGGCGGTTTTCCTTCCGGACTATCCCATGATATCCTTCGCCTCGGGAGCGATCGGCCTTTCGGTCATCACCAGCACCGACCGGGGCGAAACGAACCCATGGTTCGCCTCGTCCTGGGACTTTGCCAAGCAGATACTGCCGCTCCTCCTCTTCGGCGTTCTTCTGGCCGGCGTTTTTCTGGGACGGCCCGGGAAAGAAGGCATTATCCCCAACGAATGGGTCGCGATGCTCGTGGGCGGCAACTCGCTGTGGGCCAATTTCTTCGCCGCCGTTGTGGGCGCCTTCATGTACTTCGCGACCCTCACCGAGGTCCCCATCGTGCAGGGGCTCATCGGAAGCGGCATGGGCAAGGGCCCGGCACTGGCCCTGCTCCTCGCGGGCCCGGCGCTCTCGCTTCCCAACATGCTGGTGATACGGAGCTATATCGGCACGAAAAAGACAATAGTGTATTGCTCCCTTGTCGTGGTCATGGCTACCATTTCGGGAATGATATTCGGCGCGATATTTTAAGATAGGAGACGGTCCCAATCGGCATGGTTGCCCTCTATATAATAACCGGCATCTGCCTTCTTGCTTCGCTCATTGCCGATAGGGGCAGAACGGCGGAGGCGCTGAAAATAGCGTGGAAGCGTTTTTCCGCTGTAGGCCCCTATCTTGTGGATATTACCATACTGGCATCGGTGCTGATCTATTTTCTTCCGGCCGGCGATCTGGCCCGGCGGCTTTCCGGCAAGAAGTCGCTGGCCCTGGGATCGGCGCTGGCAATAGCGGCCGGCGCTATCGCCCTGATACCCGGCCTCGTGGCCTTCCCGCTGTGCGGTTCCCTTGTCAAACAGGGTGTTCCCTATACCATCGTTGCCGGTTTTTCCACTTCCCTGATGATGGTGGGCCTGGTTACGTTCCCCCTTGAAAGAAAAATGCTGGGAACGCGCGCGGCCCTTCTCCGCAATGCCGCCGGTCTCGCCATGGCGGTCGCCACAACCATTGCGATAGGCATTGTTTACGGGGAGATACGGCCATGAACGCGCAAACCAGGGCACGGATTGCGACAGGCGCGGCATTTGGATTGTTTATAGCGGTGTCCCATGCCGCCGGATTTAATCCGGGGATCTCTATCGGCCGCAATGCCCGTACGTTTCTCATGGATATGATCATGGTCCTTCCCTGCGCCTTTATTCTTATCGGTTTGTTCGAATCCTGGGTGGACAGGGAAAGGATCGAGCGCCATCTGGGCGCCGCTGCCGGCATTAAAGGGCATCTCTGGGCGATAGCCCTGGCGAGCCTGGCGGTGGGGGGACTCATCGTCGCGCTCCCAGTCGGTTACTCCCTTCATAAAAAAGGGGCCTCCCCGGCGGTGATTTACACGTTCCTCGGGGCCGCTGCCGTGTGCCGCTTCCCGATGGTGCTGTTCGAAGCGTCGTTCCTGGGGATCGGCTTTACGCTGGCGCGAATGGCGGTGGCGCTCCCGCTGGTGCTCGTTTTCTCGGGCCTTCTTGCCCGCCTGACGGCCGGCGGTGCGGGATTGTTCAGGGACGTCAAACCATGAAGCTCACAATTACTGTAATTATAACGGAGGTATATCTATGAAACTCGAAATACTCGGCACCGGGTGCGCCAAGTGCATCAAGCTGGAGGAGCTCACCCGTCAGGCGGCGTCGGAACTCGGCATTGAGGCCGAAATAACAAAAGTCAAGGACATCAACCAGATCATGAATTACGGAGTGATGATGACGCCTGCCCTCGTGGTCGATGGCGTGGTCAAGGTCGTGGGCAAGGTGCCGTCCCTGGAAGATATTAAAAAATACATCAAGTGATTTGACTATGATGAATTTGAAGGATGTGGTCATCAGGCTCGATGCGTGCGATGTCCAGCGGATCCTCGCCATTGACATGGACGAAAACCGGGAAGACGCGCTTATATTTATAAGGGATAATCTTTCAAAAAAAGTGAAAAAGGCCCTTGAACAGCATTGAACGCCCGTGTTTGAGGCCAGTTACCGGCCTCATCAGAAAGACGCGTTTATTAAATAACACAAGGAGAGTTACCATGGCTAATGGTTGTTGCAGTGAAGGTGGAATAAAATTGCTTTATCCCTGCTCGGGCGCGGCCGATGTAGGCGAGTTAACCGACAGGGCTGTGCGGAAGCTATGGAAGGAAGGCTTCGCGACGAAAACCTGCCTGGCCGGCGTCGGCGCGGACATTCCCGGGTTTGTCCAATCTGCGAAGGGCGCCGACGTCAATATAACCGTGGACGGATGCCCCATGGCGTGCGCTCGGAAATGCCTGGAGCGCATCGGCGTAACCCCGGTTTCAATAATGCTGGGGGACCTGGGATACAAGAAAGGCGAATCCCCGGTCACGGAGGAAACAATAAACAGCATTGCCGCTGCGGTGAAAGAGGCGTCCTCAACGTCGCAGAACAAAAAAACCGGCGCCGTTACTTCAGGAGGCGGGTGCTGTTCATGAGGCCCGGATTATGGACGCGAAAATCGTGACATTAACGGTTGATGACGAAATTCGCCTGAAGCGGATCGTAATTGATCGTGACAAAGATGACGCCCTTGAATTCGCCAGGGAATTGCTGGGCAGGATTTCGGCTTCAGCCAATAAGCGGATGAAAAATCATTTAGATCAATAAAAGCTAAAGGAGTACTATCCTGATGAAAAGAGCATCGAAACAAATTATTCCTGTTATCATGGCCATTGCCGTGGCCATGGCGGTGCCGTATCTGCGCTCCGCCGCCGGCTTCTCATGCCACGCGCCGCTTCTCCTTTTCGGCGGCATCCTCGGGTGCGGCGGATCGAAACAGCCGGAACCGGAAAGCACTGCCGCCGTGGTCAATACAGAGGAGAACTCGGCCGCGACAGAGGCAGCTTCCAATAAAAACAGAGGGCCCGTGGAACACAGAGTCACCTTCGTCGAAATCGGCTCGGTCAACTGCATCCCCTGCAAGATGATGCAGCCCATCATGCGTGAGATCGAGCGCGAGTATGCCGGCCAGGTCACGGTTGTCTTCCATGATGTGTGGACGCCCCAGGGAAAACCTCAGGCCATGAAATACGGCATACAGGCCATACCGACGCAGGTGTTTCTTGACAAGGACGGGAAAGAATACTATAGGCACGTGGGGTTTTTCCCCAAGGAAGAGCTCGTCAAAATCCTGAAAATGAAAGGGGTCAATTGATGATTATCGAGATATTCACCTGGCTTTCAGGCACCCTCTCGTCATCGCCGGGGATCGCGCTGCTGGGCTCGTTCATCTGGGGAGTGCTCTCCATCGTGCTGTCCCCCTGCCACCTGGCGAGTATCCCCCTTATCGTCGGCTATATCGACGAGCAGGGTAAAATAACCACGCGAAGGGCGTTCTTTCTCTCGCTCCTCTTCGCCCTGGGGATTCTCATCACCATAGGCGTAATAGGCCTTATCACCGGACTCATGGGGCGCATGATGGGCGATGTCGGCTCCTGGGGCAATTACTTCGTGGCGGCCATATTCTTTATCGTCGGCCTGCACCTTCTGGGCGTGATTCCCCTCCCCTTTCTCGAAAAAGGCGCCAGCCCGGATTTTAAAAGAAAGGGCCTCGCCGCGGCCTTCGTACTCGGCCTCATATTCGGCGTGGCCTTGGGGCCCTGCACCTTCGCCTACATGGCGCCCATGCTGGGTGTCGTGTTCAGCGTGGCGTCCACGAAGATCCTGTTCGCGGTGTCCCTCATACTTGCCTACGCACTGGGACACTGTTCAGTCATCGTGCTGGCGGGGACCTTTACGGAGGTGGTCCAGCGCTATCTCAACTGGAACGAGAACTCAAAGGGGGCCGTTATCCTTAAAAAGGTCTGCGGCGTCCTCGTGATTCTTGGCGGGATTTATCTCATCGTTTCTGTTTCCGCGTGAGGCGTTCAGCATGGACCGTTACGGTAAAATCGCGTCGATCGTCATCCTCTCCGCGTCCATCGCGGGAGCGGCGATATCCATCCTTCTTGTCCGGGAGTATTACGGGATTTCATCCGGCGTGGTTAAGGAAATCTGCACATCTTCACAAACCGGCCTCAATTCTTGCCGCACGGTTGCCGAGAGCGAGTACGCTGCCGTACGCGGGGTTCCCTTTTTCGGCGCGGTCCCGGTCGCGGTATTCGGGTTTCTTTTTTATGGTTTTGTCGCTGTCCTTGTTTTTCTGAACCTTGCCGTGAAAGATGAAAGCAATTCAGATCAACGATTCGCGCTGTCGTCGTTCCTTTCACTCATCGGTCTTGCCGCTGACGCGGCTCTATTTTTACTGTCGCTATTCGTTATCCGCGCAGTCTGTTCGCTCTGTACTCTTACTTATGCCGCGACCGTTGTTATATTCGCGGCATCCGTCGCACCTCTTGCGGCCGGAAGACCGATGCGAGGTCTTGCGACAGAATATGGCGCGTTTCTTGTCAATGAGCTGAAATCCTCCTGGTTCTTATATGGTATTATCGCCATTACAGTGTTGGCTATCGGGCTTGGGGCTTCCTATATGACAAAACTATCTTTCGAGCGCTATAACTCTGCCCGATACGCCGATGAGCGCGTTAGAAATCTCGTTCTTACATATCGCAATACAACTCCCCGATCAATTGATGTAAACGGCTCACCTCGTATGGGGTCCATCCGGTCGCCGTTACGCATGGTGCTTTTTATTGATTTCACCTGCGATCATTGCAGGGATGCGGGCGCCGTTCTGAATGAAATCCATGAACGTTATCCCGGTAAAATCTCCGTATATTACAAAAACTACCCTCTGGGCGGCCACTGTTCCGGGCTTGCAAAAGGAGCTGACGATCCTTCCGCCGGCGCGTGTATGGCGGCGGCAGGCGCGCTCTGCGCTCATCGTCAGGGAAAATTCCACCCGGTATATCGAGGACTCTATGAAATGTCCGCCTATGGCGCACTTTTTACGAGGGAAGCTGTCCGGGATCTTGTACGCTCCCTTGGCCTGTCAATGCCCGCATACGATTCCTGCACGGCATCCGCTGAAACACGGGAGAGGATCGCCCATGACATTGCCGAGGGAGACCGGCTTGGAATCACCGGCACCCCGCGTCTCTATGTGAACGGCCGTGAAATACCCAATGAATACATCACCACGCCTCTCTTGCTGAAGCTGGTTGATCATATTTTGAATTAAAACACAATTTCAGGAGATTATGATGAAAAAAAGAGCAGCAATACTCATACTCGCACTGGCAATCCCCTTTGCGTTTGTGCACTCGCCGATAAACGGACAGACTTCCTCGAAAACCGTGGTGTACTACTTTCACGGTCAGTTCCGCTGTTATTCATGCACCCGCATTGAAGAACTAACCCGCAAGGCGCTCCAGAAGGGGTTTGCCGGAGAACTTGCAAAAGGCACCCTGGTTCTGAAGGTGGTCAACATTGACATCGCGAAAAATGAGCATTATATCAATGATTATAACCTTCAAACAAGGTCGGTTGTCGTTTCAAAAATATCCGGGGGTAAAGAAATAACATGGAAGAACCTAGACGGTGTATGGACTTACCTCCGCGATGAAACAGCGTTCTCCAACTATATCATTTCGGAAGTAAAAAGATTTATTCGATAGATAAATGACTGCTTTCGCCTATTAAATATTCTGGTTGAAGTCAAGTAGCGGACCCTTTTATAATCCAGCGGCAGGTACTTGACTGCAAGAACACAACGCAGTAATTGATGAAGCGCAATCTTGATTACAGGAGAAAACATATGTCTGAAGGCCTATCAAAAAAACTTTCATTTCTTGACCGCTATCTCACCCTCTGGATATTTCTCGCCATGGCTGCCGGTGTGGCCATGGGTTATTTGTATCCCGGCACCGCTCAATTCTGGAACCGGTTCCAGTCCGGGACCACTAATATTCCCATAGCAATCGGTTTGATCCTGATGATGTATCCTCCCCTGGCAAAGGTGAAATACGAGGAGCTGGGCGATGTGTTTAAAAACTGGAAGGTCCTGGGGCTTTCCCTCGTCCAGAACTGGCTCATCGGGCCGGTGTTGATGTTTTTTCTTGCGATTTCGTTCCTGAGCGGTTACCCCGAGTACATGGTCGGCCTCATCATGATCGGCCTGGCCCGGTGCATCGCCATGGTCATCGTGTGGAATGACCTTGCTGACGGCGACACCGAATACGCGGCGGGTCTCGTCGCCTTCAACAGCGTATTCCAGGTTCTTTTTTTCAGCGTGTACGCGTGGTTTTTCATAACCGTGCTGCCGCCGCTCTTCGGCCTCAAGGGCAGTATTGTGGATATTACCATAGGCCAGATCGCCTGGAGCGTGTTCATCTATCTGGGCATCCCCTTCCTTGCGGGAATTATAACTCGGTTTGTTTTAATTAACGTTAAAGACAAGGAATGGTATCAAACAAAATTCATACCAAAAATCAGCCCCATAACCCTTATCGCCCTCTTGTTTACGATCGTGGTTATGTTCAGCTTAAAGGGCGAATACATAGTAAAGATTCCCATGGATGTGGTCAGGATAGCCATACCGCTTCTTATCTATTTTATTGTCATGTTTCTTGTGAGCTTCTTCATGAGTAAAAAGATCGGCGCCGGGTATCCGGTCGCAACCACCCTTTCATTTACGGCGGCCAGCAACAACTTCGAGCTGGCCATCGCCGTGGCAGTGGCCGTGTTCGGCGTCGGCTCCGGCGTCGCCTTCGCAGCGGTCATAGGCCCCCTCATCGGGGTGCCGGTGATGATCGGTCTGGTGAATGTGGCATTATATTTCAGGAGAAAATATTTTTCATGAGGTAATTTCCATGCCGGATAAAATTGAAGTCATCGGACCCGGGTGCCGGTTCTGCAAAAAGCTTTATGACCTAACAAGTGATATTGTGAAGGAAAAGGGTATCGACGCTGAACTATCACATATCACAGAATTGAAGCAGGTTATCCGGTATGTTCCATTAACTCCTGTTTTGAGGATAAATGGCGAAATAGTCCATCGCGGCAAGTTTCTGCCTGGAAAAGAGAAACTTGCCGCCATTATAGTAAACAAGCTGCAATTATGATAATTATCTTTGATCATTCTTGCCGTACAATGGCTGTGCTATGCTGAAAGTTCCTCCGCATCCTGATTATCCCTGCGAGCCGGGCCGTTATATGCGCGGGAATGATTTTTCACCGGTCGCGGTTGCGATCATCCTCAAGACCGATGAGGACAAGATCCCCCCAGAGATTGAGCTTCTGGTCCGGGCCGGAGTAGAGGCCGGCGCCGCCCTTTCCGGTACGGTGCAGACCCCAAACATCGGCTTTGAGAAAATGATCTGCAATATCGTGGCCAATCCCAACATCAGATATTTGATCCTCGGCGGTCCTGAATCGGACGGTCACCAGACCGGCGCAGCCTGAAGGCCCTCATGGCCAACGGCGTCGATGAGAAGAAAAAGATCATCGGCACCGACGCCCTTCACCCTTACCTGTACAATATTCCTGCCGAATTCATAACACGGTTCAGGGAACAGGTTAGCTTGATCGATCTTCAGTTCCAGGGCGACCCGGAAATAATTCGAAAAGCGGTATGGTCCTGTTTTCAGGAAAAGCCGGTTGAATTCATGGGATATACCCTTCATGATCCCGGCGCGTATCCCGAACCTCCCTATTCGGGAAAATTGACTTGGCAGGAAACACAGCCCTGGCTTGCCGGCTCTGATAAAACCGAGCTTGACGCGATGCGAAAAGCAAAAGAGCTCATGGAACGGTTGAAACAAAAATATCAAAACAATATGTAATGATTGATAATATATATGGCAGACGTTTCGGATTTCAATTTAGTTTTCAGGACTGAAAAACAGCCTGTAGCTTCCCGCATTAAGCAGGTATACATAGAGTTGTCCACGCACTGCAATCTCTCATGCCGCAGTTGTGTGAGGAATTCAATTATTGATTTTAAAAAAACAAATTATTCTCCCGCCATGATGCGGAAAATCCTACCCATGCTGAAAAACCTCAAACTGGACAGGATCGTTTTGCTTGGCTTTGGAGAAGCACTCTGCAATCCGCACGCCAAGAGCCTTCTGTCCTCACTGCGTTCTCTTGATACTAAAATCTATCTCGTGACAAACGCGGCCTTTCTGAGCGATTCGATGTCAGCTTTTCTTGTCGGATTGCCCATTGACGAGATATTCGTTTCGTGGGATGACGATATTGAAAGCGGTAATAATGTCATTCGTCAGGGCATGAAGACCGATGTTTTTCGAAGAAATATCGAGGCCCTTATAAAAATAAAAACAGCGTCTGCCGGCCGCCGTCCCCGCATTGGCATGCAGATGGTAGCCACAAAAAGCAATTATCGATTTATCCCCCAAAACATTGACTATGGCCATTCAATAGGAATAGATACATTCATTATATCCAACCTTTTTCCTTATTCTAAAACCATGGAAAATGAAATATTGTATATGGTCGGCTCAAAACCGGTGATCAATCTTAAAAAATATCTCCAGCAACAGACCAAGAAATATAATATTCGTATTGCAAACCAGTCTGTTGATGTAACGCGAAAGTGCCCGTTCATCGAAAGGGGGACGCTGTTTATTACTGCCAATGGAGAGGTATCGCCCTGCCCTGAATTGGCCTATACCCACCCGGCTTATTATTTCGGTTCAGAGAGAATGCATAACAGGTTTATCGTTGGAAACATTAATACCGAAACAATAAAAAATATCTGGGGCAGCAAGCAATTTATGGAATTTAGAAAAAACTTTATCGGTTATGATTATTCCGATTGTTCTTTTTGCTATCAGCCGGAAAAGTGCGGTATGCGTACCGTCGATGCAATAGATTGTTATTGCAACACCACCCCTTGCGGTGAATGCCTGTGGGCAAAGGACATCGTTATTTGCCCATGATTAACTGCAGCATTAATGACCGTCAAGTTAAGTGTTGATTGTTGTAAATGACTGATGACATTCCATAATATATGAAAAATCGAATCTAGCATTGAGTTATGAAATTTATTGATAAATTATTAGTTAAACCTGAAAAACAGGCAGTCTCAACCAGGATACGGCAGGTATATATCGAATTTTCAACGCATTGCAACCTTTCGTGCCGGAGCTGTGTCAGACAATCAATAATTGACTTTAAAAAAAGTCATTTCACACACGCCTTAATGCGAAAATTGCTTCCCATGCTGGAAACCTTGAATCCCGAAAGAATTGTGCTGCTTGGCTTTGGCGAGGCCCTCTGTAATCCTAACATTAAAGAATATCTTGAGGAGCTGAAAAAACTCGGAACCAGATTAGTGCTCGTGTCCAACGCGTCTTTTCTAACCGAAGATATGTCTTCATACCTTGTCAGACTTCCTCTCGATGAGCTGTATGTTTCATGGGATGACGACATACAAAGTGCCAGCACAACAATTCGGCGAGGAGCTAGCTCCGGTATCTTTAGAAGCAACCTGGAGGCGCTTACCAGGATAAAGACGGCCTCCGGAAGCGCTCTTCCCATTCTAGGCATGCAGATAGTTGCGGCCAGGTCAAACTATCAGTTTATATCCAGAACCCTGGCATACGGCAGATCCATAGGTATAGATCGGTTCATTGTCTCCAACCTGTATCCTTACTCCGAAACAATGTCAGGGGAAATACTATATGATGTTTTGGTTAAAAACATAAAATTGCTCAAAATTCTTAGACGTGAAACAAAGTTTAATCAGATAAAAATTGCAAACCAGAATATGTATGTTAACCGTTCCTGCCCCTTCATGGAGAAGGGAACTGTTTTTATCACCGCCGAAGGTGACATCTCCCCCTGTCCGGAGCTGGCTTATACCCATCCGGCTTTTTATTCAGGAATAAAAAGAATGCATAACAGATATATCCTCGGCAATATTAACACGCACACGCTGGAAGAGATATGGAATTCCGAGGCATATATGGAGATGAGAGGCAATTTTCATTATTTTGAATATCCCGACTGCGCGTATTGCCAGCATCCTGACTTATGCGAAACGCGCACCGTAAAAGGATCTGATTGTTTCGGAAACCCCACGCCTTGCGGTGAATGTCTGTGGGCGAGAGGCGTGGTCCTGTGTCCGTAAAAGACCTTGAAAATTTATAAATTCTTTATAATTTATTTATAAGTGCATGGTATCGTCATAAGTAATTTTATCGCGCAGAGAGGTTTTATTGAGAAATCTTGTTATCATCGGCGGCAGCGATGCCGGTATCAGCGCGGCGCTCCGTGCGCGGGAATTGAATCCGGAGATAACGCCCACCATGATTGTGGCCGACAACTTCCCCAACTTCAGCATATGCGGTTTGCCCTACTATATCAGCCATGAAGTCGCAGACTGGAAAAATCTTGCCCACAGGACAAAAGAAGATATTGAAAATGCCGGTATCAATGTCTTACTCGAACACACCGCACAATCAATCAATACGCAATCAAAGCAGGTGACAGTTGCCGATGCTTCAGGGAATTTAAAAATTCTTGATTATGATAAGCTAGTTATTGGCACCGGCGCCGTATCGATGAAACCCCAACTTGCTGGTTTGGATCTTCCGGGGGTGTTCTTTTTACGATGGGTTCCCGAGAGTATCGCTATTGATGAATTTATCAAGAAACAGAATCCAAAAACCGCGCTTATCATCGGCGCCGGTTACATCGGCATGGAAATGTCCGAAGCACTTTCAAAGCGCGGTCTGACGGTAACAGTCGTCGAATTTCTTGAATCTGTATTGCCCTCGGTTGATGTTGAATTAGGGAACAAGGTCCGGGAGACACTTGTAAAGAACGGAGTATCAGTACATAATACTATTGCCATTGAATCAATCAGTAAAAATGGGAACAGGCTCATAGTCAAAGGCTCAAAAGGTTTTGAAATTTCAACAGACATGGTGTTGGTTTCAGTAGGAAGCGTCCCCAATACCGGCCTCGGCAAATCAATCGGTATAACTACCGGGATTAAAGGCGCTTTTAAGGTAAATTTAAAAATGGAGACAAACATACCTGACGTCTACGCCGCCGGCGACTGCGTTGAGACATGGCACAGGATTATGCAAAAATACACTTATTTGCCCCTGGGCACCGTCGCGCATAAGCAGGGCCGGATTGCCGGTGAAAATGCGGTCGGCGGCACTAGTGAATTTGCGGGTTCTTTGGGAACGCAATCGGTAAAGATATTTGATACGGTCGTGGCCCGAACAGGTTTGAACGACAAGGAAGCCGCGCAAGGCGGATTTATGCCTGTTAGCGCGGATTTTGAGACATGGGACCACAAGCTCTATTATCAGCCTGCCGAAAAAATTTTCATCAGGGTAACGGCGGATAAAAAGACAAGAAGAATTCTTGGCGCGCAAATGCTTGGCGCCTATAAAACCGAAATATCAAAGCGGATTGATATTTTTTCTGCAGCCATTTATCATGAAGTCACGATGGATGGATTCAGCAGTTATGATTTGAGTTATACCCCGCCCCTCAGCAGTCCCTGGGACCCCGTGCAGATGGCGGTTCATGCTATTGAAAAAAAATGTAATCCTGCCGATTCATGAAGCACCGCGGGAATTTTTACATCGTGTTCAGGCCGGAGAAGCAGCGCGTTTCGCCGGAGGTCAGACAGGTGTACATCGAGCTCTCCTCCCACTGCAACCTCTCGTGTATGAGCTGCGTGCGAAGCTCAATCGTGGATTTCAAAAAGGCCCATTTCACGCCGGCGCTCATGCGGGGACTCTTCCTGATGCTGGAAACGATGCGTCCCGAGAGGACGGTACTCCTCGGGATCGGCGAGGCGCTGTGCAGCCCCCGGGTCAGGCCGCTGATCGCCGCCCTTCGCCGGCTGGAAACGATGATCGTGCTCGTCACCAACACAGCGTTCCTCACCCCGGTCATGTCTTCATTCCTATTGGGGCTTCCGCTGGACGAGATATACGTATCCTGGGACGACGACATCGGCGGTTCGGGCGCGGTTATCCGTCCCGGGATGCGGGCATCCGATTTCAGAAGCAACGTCGAGGCGCTGGCCGGGATGAAAACTGCATCGAGGGGGGATAACGGCCGCTCCTCGGCATCAAAAAGATCGCCATCAGGAGCAGCTATCGCTTCCTCGCCGGGACCATCGAATACGGCCGCTCGATCGGCATCGAGACCTTCCTGGTCGCCAACCTCTACCCCTTTTCGGGAGCAATGACAAGCGAGATCCTGTACGACATCGACCCGCGCCCGCTGGTAAGCCTGAACAAGCTGCTGCGTCAGGAGATACGGCGATACGGGGTGAGGACGGCCAACCAGTCCACCCGGGCCAACCGCCGCAGTCCCTTTATGGAAAAATGAACTCTCTTCATCACATCCCGGGGAGAGATCGCGCCCTGCCCGGAGCTGGCCTATACCCATCCGGCTTTTTATTCAGGCCTGGAGCGAATGCATGACAGGTTCATCCTGGGGAATATCAGGACCGATACGCTGGCGGACGCGTGGAGCAGCAAGACCTTTGAAGAGCTGAGAAAAAACTTCCTGTATTATGACTATCCCGACTGCGCTTACTGTTACAGGCCCGACATGTGCTACAAGCGCACCGTCGAAGGATCCGACTGCTACGGCAACACGACGCCGTGCGGCGCGAATGTCTCTGGGCCAAGGGCATCGTAATCTGCCCCTGACGGGCGTTAGGGCAGGCTACAGGTATTTCTTCGGAATCTCGATCCTGTAGCGGGTGCCGTTCCCTCCCTCGACGGAAATGGACCCTTTCAGCTGCTGGATCATCATCTGGATCAAGTGGCTCCCCGTCCCCTTTGACGCATTATCATCAAGCGGCATTCCCGTTCCATTGTCTGAAACCTCAATAAACAGCCTGTCTGCTTCTTCGTGAAGGGTCACGGAGATCTCTCCCCTCCGTGCGTCTGGGAAGGCATACTTCAGGGAATTGGTCAACATCTCGTTCACCGCGATGCCCAGGGGTATGGCCGATTTCACTTTCACCCGTGCCTCGCTCAGCTTCATGTTCATTGCAATCTGGCCGCTGTCGGCGATATACGATTCGGATATCGAACGGCAGATCTGGCCCAGGTACTGGTCGAGGCGCACTTCCCTCACGTCCTCGGAACGGTAGAGGAGGTCGTACAGTTTGGACAGGGACATGATGCGGTCACGGAGCTGTTCAAGGACCTGCTTGGTCGCGGGATTTTCAATGCGGTGCGATTCAAGATCAACCAGCCCCACGATCATGACGAGGCTGTTTTTCACCCGGTGCTGGAGCTCGCGCAGCAGCGCCCCTTTCTCCTCCAGCGCCTTTGCCAGCTCCTCCTGGGCCTTCTTCCTCTTGCGGATGTCCCTGGTGGCCCCCTGGATACCTACCGGCTCACCTTTCTCGTTGTAAATCCAGCTGGTGGTGACCTCGATATCGATTTTTGATCCGTCTTTGGCGTACTGCTGAATGTCGAGGGTTTTGGAGCGGATCCTCTCGCCATGCGGTTTCTGGAGCTCCGCCGCGAGCTCTTTCATGACGCCGGGAAGATACTCGGCCACGATATACCGGTCCAACGGGATATCCCTGACCTCTTCCGGCGTAAAGCCGGCCAGCTCCGTTACCGAGGGGCTTACATACTGGAAGCGGCCGTCCAGGGTCATGGTCCAGATCACGTCGGAGGAATTCTCAGTGATCAGCCGGTACCGCTCTTCGCTCTCCATGAGCTCGGCTTCAGCCTTTTTGCGGTCGCTGACATCCTGGATCAGGGCCAGCACAAAGTCCACCGTACGGTCAGGATTGCGTATGCAGCCCACAGCAAGGCTCGTCCAGACTACTTCGCCCCCCTTCCTGATGAAGCGCTTGTCCATGGAATATGATTCTATGTCGCCCGCCAGGAGCTTTTCGAACTGCTCCTCGTCCGCGGCCAGGTCATCGGGATGGGTCATCCCGGCCCACGTTTTGTCTTCCAGTTCCTTCCGCGTATAGCCCATAATTTCACAGAGGCGGTCATTGACCTCAATCCATCCCTTTTCTACTGAAGTAATCGCGATGCCGATGAGGGGCATCTCAAAATAACTGCGGAACCGCGCCTCGCTCAGCCTCAATGCCGCTTCTGTTAGCTTCTGGTCCGTAATGTCCTCGGCGGAGCAGACCACATATTCCACTGTGCCGTTACTGTCAAGCTTCGGCGTCTTGACCACCTCCAGGAGTCGAAGGTCACCGCGCGCATCCTTGATCCATGTCTCCAGGTCAATGCGCTTTCCGGCGGCAAAGACCTCCCGGTTACTCTTGATGCGTTCCTCTGTTTCCTTCTCCGTCAGTAATCCCCTCAGGCTATGGTAGCTCACTTCTGCGGCGGAGCGCCCCATAAAGGCCGCGTGGGCTTCATTCACCAGGCCGTATGTTTCCGGATCGGACAGGTACCAGATCTGCGTTTTGATGGTGTTCAGCAGCAGCGACTGCTCCATGGCCGAGGCCTCGACCGCAACCCGGGCCTCCCTGCTCCGCCGCTGGACAAAATAAAAAAGGAGAAGTATGCAGGAGAAAAATGTTATGTTCAGTATTGCGCTTATACGCTCCCGGGCAATGATCTTATTCCACCTTGCCGCTTCAATATCGATGCCGAAGGTAGCGATTATCCGTCCGTCTTGGTCAAAGACCGGCGCCAGGGCCGATATCCAGGTTCCCCACCGGTCCACTGTCGGACCGATGACGACAGGATATCTCGACTTCAATGCCGCCCGGACCTCCTCGGTTACCTCATCATAAACATGGCCCGGGGGCGAGTATCCCGATGAGGCCGGCGGCTCTGAATCAACCAGGAAAATGGCCTTGTCCCCATCCAGTCGCATCAGGTAGTAGAACCGTGCGCTTCCAACCGCCTGCTTCATTACGGTAAGCTGCTCCTTGAGCCTCAGATAGTCGGGACTGGTCAGGTCTGCCCCGGTGCCGGTAAGGCGGGCTATCCGCTGCGTATTCATGGCGGCAACACCTGTCTTTACCAGATAAATGATGTCACGCCTCCGTTCCCGTTCCCTGTCATGACCCGCCCATGTGGTGATACAGTAGCCGGCGAAAACCACCGTGCCGAATACACAGAGAAGAAAGGCTTCACGGACTATCCGCTTCCGTTTCCCTTCGGCCGACAATACCGGCATTGATGACCGTCCGTAACGCCAGAAGGAAAGTCCGGTAATAAAAGCTATGACACCCTGGAAAAGATGAAGGGGAATCCGGAATGCGGCAATAAATGAAGCCTCATTCAGAACTGGAACCATGGTGATGCCATGATTGGGAACAGCAAACACAATGCCGATACAGCTTAACGCCAGACCCGATGATGCCGCAACCAGGGCAGCCCTGCCGCTCCTCGCACTAAGACGGTATTTCCAAAGGACCCACACCGACCATAGAAAGCCGGGGACCCCGATGACATATCGTATGGCGCCATTAAACATGCCAATCCCGCCATACAGACCTGCCAGCGCCGCAGCAGGCAGGAGAGCGATTATCCATCTCCCCGGAACACGGACGCCGAGAGCCGCGGTACCGGACCTGCCGAACTCCACAAGGTAGAGAAAACTGACAGCCTGAAGAGCAACACGCGCCGAGGCGAAAATCCGGGAATCGCCGAAGCCGAGGGGGATCATCTCAAGCCAGACGGCGGCACCGTACAGAAGTGAAAATACTCCCAGATATTTCCATGGAATTATTTCTCTTTTACGCTGTGCCAGGGGAAACAGCAACGAGGCCTGCATGATAAAGCTGACACCGCAGAAATAGAGGATGTAATCTGCATTTGATGAAAACAAATCAGTCATAGGGTATCAGTTTCTTGCACTTTTAATCGCATTATCAATATACTGGAGGACCTCCGATTCTTCCTCTTTGATTGATAAAAAAATACAAAAAAATGTACCGGAAAATCATCATTGAAATCGCTGTTTTTTATTAACGGGTCATTCTATAAAACTGTCAGGGAATTCCCCTCCCGATTAGTCCACGTTGAGCCGGTCCGGGCGCACAATCTGACTGCATAATAGGCTCGTTATGGGCTATCTCCGTGGCAGGCAGCTATTACTCAATCATTATACCATATCCTCGCCCGGTACATCTTCTTTGAGAGATATTATCTTCTCCCTGAGGTCTTTAGCCATGGCGGCAATGTCGCGGGAATGTCCCGTGATGTCCTCGGCCCTGGCCGCGTTGGTCTGAGACAGCTGGTTGATGTCAGTTATGGTGTTCATCACTTCGAGGGCGGCGGTCTTCTGCTCCGCCGAGGCCGTCGTGATCTCCTCCGAGCGCTCTTTTACCGTCATGACGGCGTTGTGGGCTTCCCCGGTGTTATCAATGGAGGTATCCATGGCGGCGTTGACCGCCTCCATCATCCGGTTTGACTCCTCAACGCCCGCCAGTATTTCGCGCATTATCTTCACCGCGTCCTGCACCGCGGCGGCCCCCTTGCCGATTTCGTTTTCGCTCTTGGCGATAAGAGCCGCAATCTCCTTGACGCTCGACGAGGTCTGGTCCGCGAGCTTGGCTATCTCATCGGCGACAACGGCGAAGCCCCGGCCGTATTCGCCCGCCCGCGCCGCCTCGATCGACGCATTCAGAGAGAGGAGGTTTATGCGGTCCGATATGTCGTTTATGATGCCCAGTATCCCGGTCATTTCCTTTGAGGTGGATCCTATCTCGATCATACTGGCGTCCATGCGCCTGATATAGCCCTCGCCGGTCCGGGCCGTCGCGGCGATGGCGTCAGTCCGCTTGAGGGTCGCGGCAATGCGGGCCTCCATGTCCCGCGCCAGACCCATCAGGTCGTTCATCCGCTTCATGAGGGCGTCCATCAGTTCCGACTGGCGCCGGGCGCTCTCGCTTACCTCCTCGGCCCCCGACGATATCTGCTCCATCGTGGCGGTGATCTCCTCTATCGACGAGGCCTGTCCCTGTATGTTTTCGGCGAAATGCAGGGCGTCGCCCGACAGGTCCCGTGACGATTCGTCCAGCCGGGCGGAGACGCTCCGCATCGATTCCATCAGCCTCTCATTTAACTCGCGCTGCTCCCGTTGCTGACGCTCGGTATCCGCGGCCCGGAGCCGTTTTGCCGTTTCATTAATAGTTGTCATCATCATGGCTATGATGAACGATATGATGACGGTGATGCTCATGGAAACCGTGATTACATAACGCACCGCGGGATCGACGATTTCGGACGGAAGGACCGTGAAAAGTATCGCTGCTTCGGCTATCGCCGAAACGGCGATGAGGACCCACTTTCTGCAGAAAAGGAGTGAAAAGAATACAGGCATGATCAATGAGAACTCGCTGGCTATGAAGCGCTGGGCCGAGCCCGAGGCTTCGGTTCCCTTGATGTTGAATATCAGGCTGAAGAGCACCCCGAAGGCCATTATGGTGACGGCAATGTTATAATAACCGCGGGAGACAAGCACCATGCTTACCAGCAGCAGCATGATAATGGCGAATACAATCACATTCAGCGCCTGGAACAATCCCCTCTGGAGAAGTATATTCATGATGGTGATGAACGCCACCAGAACCGGAAGGATGATGAGGAAAAAATACCAGATGACCCTGACCCTTCCGCGGAGATCATATGATTTCGGGTCATATCGTTCAAGGATGGCGTTTATGCCGAAATTCATGCCGCACCTCCCAATGGCAGGCGTTCTATCCGGAATATAAGGTTGAACAGAAATCAACAACTACCGTTAAACCATATCAGAAGGATTCATTCCTGTCAAGATTAAGAGGGAATGATGCGTTAATTATTGCATCAGAGGAACCGGCGGTACACGGCGATGATCTCTTCCACGGCCTTTACCCAGTTGAAGTGCTTTTTCACCCGCTCGATGCCGGCTTCCCCCATGTCGCGCCTTCTCCGCGGGTCCGCAATGAGGGCGTTGACCGCATCGGCCAGGGCATATTCGTCGCGCGCCGGGACCACGACCCCGGCGTCGCCCACCACCTCGGGCAGGGCGCCGCCGTCGCTGGACACGACCGGCACGCCGCAGGCCATGGCCTCTGCCGCGGGCAGGCCGAAGCCCTCGTATACCGAGGGAACGATGGCGAGCTCCGACTCGCTGTAATGGCGCACCAGGTCTTCGGTGGAGGTCTTGCCGGTGAAGACGATGCGATCCCGGAGGCCGAACTTCTCCATAAGGCGGTCCGTGACCTTGTGGTGCGGTGCGCCCCCTTCCACCGCGGTGACGGTCACCCGCCGGTCGATGCGGGGCATGGCCTTCAGGAGGTAGGCAAAGCCCTTCTTGCCGTCCTCGACATTGCCGACGAAAATGATCTTTCCCTTTTTCTTCTTCACGCCCGGCAGCGGCCGGAACACGCTACGGTCGATGCCGTTGTACACCACGGTCTGCTTTTCAAGGGGCACGCCAAAATCGCGGCGGATCATTTTTTTAGAATCTTCCGAAACGGTGATGATGTGATCCAGGCGCCTGGCCACGATCGACTGCATCAGGGTGGGATAGAACATCACGGTCTTTGCCTTGTTCTTGAACTTCTGGGTCCGCTCCAGCACGTTCACCAGGTCGATCGACAGGGGATGGTGGATGGTGGCGATCACCGGAATGCCGAAATATTTCATCATGAGAAGGCCGTAACCCACCGACTGGTTGTCGTGGATCACGTCAAAGCCGTGCTCCCCGTGGAGCTTGCGCAGGAGCATGTAGGCGCGCCACCCGAAGGTGCTGATCTCCGAAAAGGCGCCGGTGCGGCTGGCCATGTATTCGTAAAAATTGACGGGGCGGAGGATCGCGAAGGGGTCATCCGCCTCGATGATGTCCAGCTTTTTCCGGATAAAATACTGGTTGTTATGGATTGTGTGGAGGACGACGCCCTTCATCGTGAAGGGATAGGGTGGGCCCACGATGGCGTGGACCTCGTGGCCCTGGCGCACCATCTCGTCAGCGATATACTTGAGGTATATCCCCTGCCCGCCCGAATAGGGGTTCCCACGGTAGCAGAGGAGGCATATCTTCAGGGGCCGGTCCGCTTTCATCGCCGGGCCTCGCGGCGGACGGTGATCGGCGGCTGCTGCATCTGCTTCTTCCGCTCCCATTCTCCATGGAGGATGATTTTTTCCGGGTCGAGCTTCTTGACCACGCGGGCGGGGTTCCCGGCAACTATGACATTGGGAGGCACGTCCTTGGTCACCACTGCCCCGGCGCCGACGATGGAGTTCTCGCCGATGCGGACCCCTTTCAGCACGATGGCGGAGTCGCCTATCCACGCGCCCCGCTCAAGCACGATGGGGGCGCTCCCGCCGGGCATGCAGGTGCGGTCGTGGATATCGTGCCAGTCGGAATCGGACAGGTAGCAGAAATTGCCCAGCATGCACCCGTCGCCGATGGTAATGGAGGAGGCGGAGCTGATCCGCACGCCGTTCATGACCAGGACATTGTCTCCGATGGTGATGCTCCCCTCGATGTCCCCGAGCTTGATCGTGGAAAGGTTGGTCCGGTAGCCGTTGCCGGCGACAATGACCACTCCCTTGCCGAGACTGATATTGGGGCCGAAGACGACGACGTTCCAAATTCCCCACACGTTGGGCACGGCGGCAATATGCGTGAATTTCTTCTTAAAGGAGAGCTGGTAGTATACATGCGAACGGACCAGATAAAGGAACGCCTTGATATAGGTAAATACGGTCTTTTTTGCGTCTGTATCAAACATGGTCAACACCTGCACCGGAGATGCGCCGCGGGGGCCCTGGTTTAGTTTTCGGTTATTACAGCGGAGTCACGGGAATATGCGCTGTCACCGGTCTTCTATTCTCGAAAAATCCATGAGTGTCGTAAAATGCTTCAAAATGTTCTCCAGGACGGCAAGCCTGTTGTCCCTGAGCTTCACGTCCTTGTCCATGACCAGGACCTTGTCGAAGAACCTGTCGATGATCGGCTTCCCCTCGATCAGGAGTTCGAAGAGCTCGATGTAACTGCTCGACGCGATGCGCGTATCGATGGCTTCGGCCCGTGAATCGAAGAACCGGTGGAGTTCCCTTTCCTCGTCGCACTGGAAGAGGGAAGGATCAAAGGAGAGGGCATAGGCGGCATTCTCCTTCCTGAAGGCGGACACAATGTTGTTCATGCGCTTGAAGCTGAGGAGCATCTGGGAAAATTTTTCGTTCCTGCGGAACTGGTTGATGCTCTTCGCCCGCCGGTAGAGCTCAAGAAAATCGCTCGCGCCGGTCGACAGGCACGCGTCGATCTCATCATGGGACAGGCCGCTTTCGGTATATATCGTCTTCGCGCGGACTGCGATAAACTCGACGATCTTGCCCGCCAGGTCCTTGCCGCCCTTGTATTTGTCCGCCACGGAATCCAGCAGGTCTTTCAGCGCAAGGTTTATCTCGTTCTTGATGAGGAGTTCGACTATCGCATTGGACTGGCGCCGGAGGGCGTAGGGGTCCGCCGATCCCTTCGGAATGTTCCCGACGGAAAAGGAACCGAAGATATTGTCGATCTTCTCCGCCAGGGAGAGGACGATGGAAGTCATGCCCGTCGGCTGCGCCTCGCCGCTGAAACGCGGCTTGTAGTGGTCCTCAATGGCGTCAGCCACATCAGATGGTTCGCCGTCCTCCATGGCATAAATCCTGCCGATATGCCCCTGCAGCGAGGGGAACTCGAACACGACCGCCGTCATCAGGTCTGTCTTGCACAGGTCGACGGCGCGGGCGATCCGATCCCGCTGCGCGGCATCCAGCCTGAGGCGATCCGCTATATAGGCCGCGATCGCATGCATCCTCGCCACCTTGTCGTATATGGAACCCAGCTCCTTGTGAAAAAGGACGGTCTTCAGGGACTCGACGCGGTCCCCGAGCTTCAACTTGCGGTCCTCGCTGTAGAAGAAGCGCGCGTCATTGAACCGGGCCGCTATGACGCGCTCGTTCCCCGCCCTGACGTTTGCGGTTGGAGGATTGTTGGACACGACCAGGAAGGCGTCGGTCAGTTTCCCGCCGCCGTCAACGACGGAAAAATACTTCTGGTGCTCACGCATCTCCGCTATGAGAACGATGTCGGGCAGCGTCAGGAACTGGCGGTCGAAGCGGCACTCGCAGATGTAGGGCCGCTCCACCAGATAGGTCACGGTATCAAGGAGCTCCTCGTCATCGAGGAGCTTGCCCCCTGCCTGCTTCGCGGCGGCAGCGAGGTCCCTGCGGATCATTTCCTTCCGCTCGGCCTGGTCCACGATGACGCCGTTCTTCTTTAACACATCATCATAGGAGCCGATGTCCTTGATTTCGACCATCCGGTTGTTCTGTATGTAATGGCCACGCGTCATGTTCGATGAGGCGATGCCGTCTATCTCGAAGGGAACAACCCTGTTATCGAAGAGTATCACGAAGTAGCGGATAGGCCGCGGAAAGGTCACGGTCTTGTCGCTCCACCGCATCCTCTTGGGAAAGGGGATGGCGCTGACGATCTGGGTAATGATCGCCGGAAGCAGGGACTCCGTTTTTTTCGCTTCAAGCTTTTTCTTGGCGAACACATAGGAGCCCTTGTCTGATTCCCTGGTGAACACATCGTCCGCGCTGATGCCGTTTCCCTTAATGAAGCCCTCGAGGGCCCTGGTGGGCTTTCCCGCCGTGTCATAGGCCGCCTTCACCGAGGGGCCCTTCAGTTCCACTTCTTCCTCGCGCTGCGACGCGGCAAGATTCGATATGAGGACCGCTGTCCGCCGGGGCGTGGCGTAAACCTCTATGGAATCGAAATTGATGCGGTTCCCGCCCAGGTTCTCAACAAAGACCTTCTTCACGGCCTCGATGGCGGGGGGGATATACCCCGCGGGTATTTCCTCAGTGCCCAGTTCCAGCAGGAAATTAGCGTCCTTCAGCATGTGACTCACTCCGGTGCATGATTATGTACGCGCCCGGGACGTTATGCCCAGCTCTCATACATACGCAGATGCCTGTGTATAAAGGGAGGCCAGCGGGGCAATGAGTCAATACATTTTTTGGGGGAGCATTGATGTTCCGGTTTCACCGATGGCCCCTTTGCGCCTCACGCATCAGGGTGCAGGCAGAATACCGGTTGACGAAGCGTTCCTGAAGCTCTATCCTTGACTGAACAAACAGACGCGTCAGCCATTTTTCACATTGGCTCTTCGCCGGTTTATCACAGCATTTATTCACGATGTCGGACACTTACGTCCATAGGGGAGTGCCATGAAACAGACATTTATAATGTTATTCATCATTGTTCCCGCCCTGCTCCTTGCCCATAAGGTCTACAACAAGGACATGGAAACCATCATTGCCGAGGCAGACCTGGTCATGACCGCGAAAATCCGGAAGATCAGCGTCAGCAGCGAAACCTGCAGCACCGGTTATGAATATACACTGGAACCGCAGAGAATAGTGCTGGGGACCTTCAGCGCTGCAAAAATATTCTTTCATTACAGCATTCACTACTGGCGGGAAGACAGGGGCTGTCCCAGCGTGCATTATATAGTTCCTCCCGTACCGCGTGATGCGGCGAAAGGCCAAACGGTAATCGCGGTGTTTAAGAAAAACAGATCGGTGCCGGATGGCTACTGGGGCACTGGAATTTTTGAGATTGCCGAAATGGATTCGATTCAAAAGCAGATTGATAAACGTTACCGGCCGGACAGCAGGGCGGGAAAATGAATGAAAAAGGGGCGTATTGATCAGCCCCTTTTCTTGCGGAAATAGATGAAGGGATTGATGTTCCTGCCGCCCTGGATGATCTCAAAGTGAAGATGGGCTCCGGTGGAACGTCCCGTGTTGCCGCTGACCGCTATGCTCTGGCCTTGTTTCACATACTGGCCGGGTCTGACCATGATCCGGGAAAGGTGCGCATACAGCGTTTTCCAACCCCCGGGATGGGCGATAACCACAGTCTTGCCGTAGCCCCCCAGCCATCCGGTATAGGTGACCTGGCCGTATTTCGACGCCCGTACCGGCTGGAATATGCAGCGTATGTCAAGGCCGGGATGAAACTCGGTATGGCTCGGGTCCCAGGGGTCCCTCCTCCATCCGTATCCGCAGGTGATGAACCGGCCGAAGGCGGGCCACAGGAAGCCTGAAAAGGTGTTCAACGGCTTGGCGTCAGGAATAAAGAGGACCGTGTTCGAAGCGATAAAATCCGGGTTCCTGATATTGTTTTCTTCAATTATTTTTTTAAGGGACACCCGGTACCTCCGGGCTATCGAAACCAGCTCTCCCCCCTTCTGCATCTTCAGCAGCAGGCCGTCCTTGTTGGGAATCTTCAGGACCATTCCGTCCTTGAGGACGCTGTCAGCCGTGAGGTTGTTGGTGCCCCGTATGGTATCAACAGACACGCCGTACTTCTTGGCTATTTTCTGCAGAGATTCCCCCTTCTGGATCCGGTGTTCGCTGATCACGAGCTTCTGGGTTTTTTCCGGTGAAGAATAATCGGTCTGCTTCGACTGCAGCAGGTTCTTTTTGATCACTTCATCATCGGAGACAACCGCCTCCTTCTGTTTTGAAGGATAGATGGAAAAAACGACAATGATGGCCACCAGGGCAAACCCGAGGGCCGCGGCCAATTTTTTGCGATGGGCCGACATTTTCGGATGGGAAAGGATGGCGATCCGGGGCAGCGTGAACAGGGGCTTTTTCATCCGGGGTGCCCGGGGCTGGAATAAACTTATTTCGGGCACCTTCATCCTGAGGGTTTTGATGAAGATTTTGTTATCGCCGATATAGACAATGACTATTTCGTTTGAAAAAATCGAAATGGTGAATTTACTGATTTTAATCGTTTTTGAAAATATCTTTTTCATAATGCCGCAGAACTGATCGTTTCTACAGGACAGAAAATTCCCGTCATTTCATATTCGGCAGATTCGACAGATTTAATAATATGTTTAATTGTATCGGTATGCAAATCATGAACGGCATCAAGGGATCCCTGCGTTGATTGTGTCTGGCCATGGCGCCGGATCCCCGGCCCGGGTTATCGAGAACCGATATTCCTTATTTCAGAAGCATCGCTCTGCGAGGAGCCGCCGTGAAAGGATTCCTCTATGACTTTCTTGGTGTCTTTTTTATGACCCCCGGTAATATTGAAATTTCCTGAAACGACAACGCCCTTCTGCAGCAGCACAGAGGGTGCGGTGATATCGCCGAGTATTTTACCGGTCTCCAGCAGCCGCACCTCGTTGCGCGCCGAGATATTGCCTATCAGCGTGCCGGCTATGACGACAGATTTGGCGACGATGTCGGTCTTGACCTTGCCGGTCTCCCCCACAACGAGTTCCTCGTCGGTCTTGATCTCGCCCTCGAATTTGCCGTCGATCCGAAGGGACCCGCTGATATAAAATTTACCCTCGAAGACCGAACCTTCTCCGATGGTGCTGTTCATGCCATCATTTTTCGATGCCATATCATTACTCCACGTGCCAATATAGGAATTGAGTTTTTAAGGAAACTTTTACACCCTTTCAGGATGTTTCCCTGGGGGCACTCTTAAAGAAAAAACCGCATCTTTAATATACCAATGGTTAACAAAGCGGTTTTAAGATGTACCCTTAATCTAGTAAAAGCAGCGTAAAACAAAGTAAAGCAAAAAATAGCAAATGATAAAAATTTTTAACCGGCCGCCAATAAGAATCCCGCACGGCCGGAATGTTGCCGTTTTCCTTAAAACGTGACGGCAGTCCTCGGGATTTTCAGGTCTTCAAGCTGTCCCACCGATACCACCGACAATGTTCTCGTGCCGAAAATCCTGCCGCATATTCTCCTGAAATCATCCATGGTGACGCTGTTGATGCAGTCAACCACTTCGCTGAAGCTGAAGCTCCTGTTGAAGGTGATCTCGTCCTTGGCGAGCTGTCCCATCCGCACCTCAACGCTTTCAAGGCTCAGGGCCAGGTTGCCCTTCATGAAGTCCTTGGCGTCCTGGAGCTCCTCCTCGGTGATCCCCGCCGTTATCATATCGCGGCATTCCCCGGCGATCAGGTCGACAGCCCTGATGTAATTTTCCGGCAGCGTCGCGCAGTAGATGCCGAAGACGCCGCTATCGCTGTAGGACGAGTGGAAGGAGTAGATCGAATAGCTAATTCCTTCCTTTTCGCGGATGTTCTGGAAGAGCCGCGAAGACATGCTGCCGCCGAGGACCGTGCTCATGATGTAGAGGCCCCACCGGTCATTGTCGTCGCGCCTGATCCCGTCGGTGCCGAGGCAGAAATGGACCTGCTCGAGTTCTTTCTCCTGGTGGAAGTAGTTAATGCGGGTGGGTGAACCGGCCGGTTCGGAGGCCGACGGGGTCCTGCCGTTGGTCCGGGAAAAATATTTCGCCGTCAGCCGATCGGCCTCGGCCCGATCAAAATTCCCGGCAATGGCAAGGATGACGTTGTCGTTGCGGTACTGCTCCTGGAAAAAGTCGACGAGCTTCGCCCGGGTTGTGCCGCGTATGCTTTCATGGGTCCCGAGGATGGGGTGGCTCAGGGGATGGCCCTTGAGCATGTTCTCCATGAACATGTCATGGATGAGCTCATCGGGGGCATCCTCGTACATCCGGATCTCCTCCATGACCACGTTCTTTTCCTTTTCAAGCTCGCCTGCGTCAAAAAGAGAATCGTAGAAGGTCTCGGCGAGGAGCTGCATGGCCAGCTCGATGTAGTCGGACACGACATTGATATAGTAGCAGGTGTATTCCCGGTTCGTGGCAGCGTTGTGCTGCCCGCCGACGCGGTCCACGATCCGCGCGATGTCCCGCGCGGAATAATGCGCGGTGCCCTTGAAGAGCATGTGCTCGATGAAGTGGGCGTAGCCGTGCTGGCCTTCGTTCTCGTTCCGGGACCCGGACTTGATCCAGAGCCCGACCGAGACCGAAACCACGCCCTCGATCGGCTCGAGTATCACGGATAATCCGTTATCCTGTCTGTATCTGTATACCATCAACTGACCGGTTCAGCTATATCGCGTCCTTTCTGCTCAGGTCGATGCGCCCGCGGTCATCGACCTTGATGACCCTGACCTTGACCTTGTCGCCGATATTGACGACGTCCTCGACCTTGTTGACCCGCTTGGTGTCAAGCTTGGAAATGTGGATAAGCCCTTCCTTGCCCGGCATGATCTCCACCATGGCGCCGAATTCGAAAATCCGCCGTACCGTTCCCTCGTACACCTTGTTGATCTCGACCTCCTCGGTAAGACCCATGATGAAGTCCTCGGCCTTGGCGACCGATTCCTGGTCCGGTCCGGTGAGTGTCACGGATCCGTCGTCCTCGACATTGATGTCGGTCCCGGTCTCCTCGATGATCTGACGGATAACCTTGCCGCCCGGGCCTATGACCGCGCCGATCTTCTCGGGGTTGATCATGATGGTCTTTATGAGCGGCGCGTACGGGGAAAGCTTTTTCTCGGGCTTCGGCATGATCTGGTTCATGATGCCGAGGATATGGAGCCGCCCCTCCTTCGCCTGCTGGAGCGCGACCTTCATTATCTCGGGGGTGATCCCCTGGATCTTTATGTCCATCTGGAACGCGGTGACGCCGGTTTCGGTGCCGGTCACCTTGAAGTCCATGTCTCCCAGGTGGTCCTCAAGGCCGATGATGTCGCTCAGGATGGCGTATTTGTCTCCTTCCATGACCAGGCCCATGGCGATGCCCGCCACCGCGGCCTTGCAGGGGACGCCGGCGTTGAACAACGACAGCGACCCGGAACAGACCGAGGCCATGGAGGACGATCCGTTGGACTCGAGTATCTCCGATACCTGCCGGATGGTGTAGGGAAAATCGTTCTTGTCCGGTATCACGTACTGGAGGGCGCGCTCGGCCAGCATGCCGTGGCCTATCTCGCGGCGGCCCACGCCGCCGTGCCGGCCGGTCTCGCCGACGGAGAAGGGCGGGAAATGGTAGTGGAGCATGAAGTGCTTCTCGCCCTCGCCTTCGATGTCGTCCATGCGCTGGACGTCATCAACGGATCCCAGGGTCGTGACGCCCAGGCTCTGGGTCTCGCCCCGGGTGAACACCGCGGAGCCGTGGGCCCGCGGGAGTATTCCCACCATGATGTCGATGGGCCGTATCTCCTTCAGGCCGCGACCGTCCGCGCGCTCCCCCTTTTCGAGGATGCGCTTCCGGACGAACTCGCCGTCCATCTCGTCGATGATGCCGGCTGCCTGACCGATTGTGTCCGGGAACTGTTCCGCCAGCTCCTGTTTCGCCTTCTCTATGATGGCGATCTTGGCGTTCTCGCGCTCGTGCTTGATGCGCAATTGCACCAAGTTGTCGATGTCGTTCAGATACCGGCTCTTGATTTCTTCTTTAAGTTTTGCGTCGCTGACGAACGGCGTGTACGACAGCGGCGCCTTGTTAACCGCTTTCTTCAGTTCCTCCTGCGCCGCGCAGATCTTCCTGATCTGCTCATGGGCGATCTCGACCGCGGCGATAATGTCGTCCTCGGAGATGTTTTTAGCCGAGCCTTCGATCATGGTCACGGCGCTCTTCGTGCCGGCGACGACGACGTCGATGTCGCTCTCATCGTCCTCGGCGAAGGTGGGGTTCACGATCCACTGCCCCTTCACCCTGCCGACGCGCACCGCGCCCACCGGGCCGTTGAAGGGCATCCCCGATATCGTGAGAGCGGCTGACGCCGCGTTGATGGCCACGATATCGTGCTGGTTCTTCTGGTCCGCCGAGAGCACGTAGATGATGACCTGCACCTCGTTTATGAAATCGGCCGGGAAGAGCGGCCGGATCGGCCGGTCGGTGAGCCTGCTGGTGAGCACTTCCTTGTCGCTGGGACGCGACTCCCTCTTGATGAATCCGCCCGGAATCTTTCCGGCGGCGTACGATTTCTCGCGGTAGTCGACGGTCAGGGGGAAAAAATCCTGTCCCTCCTTCACTTCCCGCGACATGACGGCGGATGCGAAGACGATTACTTCTCCATAGGAAACCGCGACGGCCCCGTCGGCCTGTTTCGCCAGGTACCCGGTGTTGAAGCTGAGTTTTTCCTTGCCAACCTCTACATTGAATTCAATAGACATACGTTTTACCTCTTAATGTTGCTGATCGCTCCGCCGGGATGCTGTTCGTGAAAATGGTTACGCTGGAATATAGAGGTCAGAGACTGCCCCGAACGCGCTCAGGGCACTGTCTGGCTCCTATATTCCGGACAACCTGCACAACCATCTTCATCGAATATTCAACATCTCCGAAGAGCATTAATCCGGGCCCGGTTATCTCCGGATGCCCAGTTCCTTGATAAGACCGCGATAGCGGCCAAGGTCTTTCTTTTTCAGATAGTCAAGGAGCCGTCTTCTCTGGCCGACGAGCTTCAGCAGGCCCCTGCGGGAATGAAAATCCTTCGCATGGACCTTGAAATGCTCCGTCAACTGGTTGATGCGCTCAGTCAGCAGGGCAATCTGCACATCGGGAGACCCGGTATCCTTGTCGTGAGTTTTGAATTTTTCGATAATCTCTTTCTTCTGAATCATTTTTGTTACTATCCTCCCATTGAGTATGTTTCGGGCAAGTGCGTGATAGTACGCTCTCCCCTTAGGGACTTCCCTGCAAGCCCCCTAAATCCCCCGGAGGGGGACTTTCTTGATCAAATCAATTAAAAGCCCCCCTCTGGGGGGTTTGGGGGGGACTTAGTCAGTCCCATTTATTATGTCCCGTTTAAGGAATTAAATACATTTAAATATTTAATATGCCATTTTTGAATATCCACATCCGCAATTGCAATAAGATTTTCATTTTCGTCCATAATAATGAATGTTTTTCCGCCCCGGTCATCGATCGTTACGGCCCCGTCTCTGCGAAACGGTGATCCATTCAGCACTTTCTCCCGGGCTTCCCCGCCGGCGACAATCCTGCCGTAATTGGCCAGGGCTTCCGCCGGGCTGATTCTGAAAGGCCGGTCAGGCCCTTCCCCCCTGACATGGGCGTCGAGCTCGTCAACGGTGACGGCATTTTCAACGCTGAAAAGGCCCGCCGCGGTCCTCCGCAGGCTTTCCAGGTGCGCCCCGGTGCCGAGCATTTCACCCAGGTCCCGCGCCAGGGAGCGCACATAGGTCCCCTTGGTGCAGTGGACGCGGAAGGTAAAACAGGCCGATTCCAGGTCCGTGTCGATTATCTCGAAATCATGGACCCGGATTCTCCGCGGGCGGAGCTCGACATTCTCCCCCAGCCGGGCCCGGTCCGAGGCCCGGCGGCCCTGCACCTTCAGCGCGGAATAAACCGGCGGCTGCTGGTGAAGCTCGCCGGTGAGCTTCGCCGCGGCCGCCAGGATGCCTTCGCGGGTAATACCGCCGGTGGGCCTTTCCGCGATCACGGTCCCCTCGCGGTCATCCGTATCGGTGCTCACTCCGAGACGCACCGTCCCGGTATAGCTCTTGTCGTCCTCAAGGAGAAACCGCGCCAGCTTGGTCGTCCGGCCGTTGCACACGACCAGGAGTCCCGAGGCAAAGCGGTCCAGGGTGCCCGCGTGGCCGGTCCGCGAGGCCCCGGTTATCCGCTGCACAAGGCTTACCGTGTCGTGGGAGGTTATCCCTTCCGGCTTATCGATGAGGAGTATCTGGTTCCTCAGATCCCTCCTGTCGAAACCTCCGGACATGGCCTGTTCCCGGTTACTCGTGGCCAGGTTCACCTTCCTGTTCTCCGCCGCTTTCATGCTGCTCGTGTTCCTTTTTCTCTGTATCCTCAAGCCTGTTGAGGAGGTCCACCATGTTCACTCCCTCCACGAGGGACGAATCGAGAAAAAAGGATATCTTCGGAGTGACCCTGATGCCGAGGCTCTTGCCGACCCGGTGCTGGATATAGGGGGTCGCCGACTTGAGACCCTCCAGTGTTTTCCTGAGGTCGCGGGGATCCCCCAGGACCGAGACGCCGATCTTTGCCGTGGAATAATCCTTGGCGAGCTCAACCCCGGTTACGGTGGCAAAGCCGATGCGGGGGTCCTTTATCTCCCCCCGCACCAGGAGCTCCGATACGATCCTCTTTATCTGCTCTTCAAGTTTTTCTCTTCTGTAGCTCATGGTTGTCTTTAATATATAACCCTCACCCGTGCTCCGCACGCCATCTCCCATTAATATCGGGAAAAAGGAGAGGGCTTCGGCAACAATGGCCTTTATCTTTCCCCCCTCTCCTTTTTTCAACGTATTCATGGGAGAGGGGGCTGGGGGGTGAGGGCACCTGTCTATGAAACTAATTGTTTGTGGGAATATCTATTTCCAGTTTTCTGTTTTTGAGTACGGCATCAATTCCATCATATCGTCTTGGCGATCTCGACCAGCCTGTAGGCCTCGAAGCTGTCTCCTTCCTTCAGGTCGTTGTAGTTGTCCAGGCTGAAGCCGAATTCCTGTCCGGCAATGACCTCCGATACGTCATCCTTGAACCGCTTGAGTGACTTGAGGGCGCCGTCGAAGACGACCACGCCGTCCCGGACGAGGCGCACCTTGCAGCTCCGCTCGATCTTGCCGGTATTCAGCATGGCGCCGGCGATGGTGCCGACCTTGGAAATCTTGAAGACCTGCTTGACGTCGCCTGAGCCGGTGACCTCTTCCCTGATTTCCGGGGAGAGCATGCCCTCCATGGCGGCCTTGATCGAGTCGGTAACCTCGAAAATGACGTTGAAGAACTTGATCGACACGTTCTCACGCTCGGCAATCTCCGACACCTTGCCGGTGGGCCGCACGTGGTAGCCGATGATGACGGCGTTTGACGCGGAAGCGAGCATGACGTCCGATTCGTTAATCCCGCCGGTGCCGGTGTGGATCACCTTGACCCGCACCTCGCCGATGGAGAGCTTTTCCAGGGACTCCTTCAGTGCCTGGCAGGAGCCATCCACATCGGCCTTGACGATGATCCTGAGCTCCTGCACCTCGCCCTCGCGGATCATCTCGTTCAGGGACTCGAGGGTGACCTTCTTCACCTTCTTGGCGGACTCCGCCCGCTTGTACTCGAGGCGCTTCTGCGATATCTGCTTGGCCATCTTGTCCGATTCAACGCCCTCGAAGGGGTCGCCGGCCGACGGCACGCCGGATATGCCCAGGACCTCCACCGGCGTCGAGGGGCCCGCCACTTCGATGGGCTTGCCGAGATCGTCGAACATGGCGCGCACCTTTCCGGAGAACACGCCTATGACAAAGGGATCGCCCACGTGGAGCGTCCCGTTCTGTATGAGGACCGTCGACACGGCGCCGCGGCCCATGTCGAGCTTCGATTCTATGACCGTGCCTTTTGCGAGAAGCTTCGCGTTGGCCTTCAGCTCCAGCATCTCGGCCTGGATGAGGATCAGCTCGAGGAGCGAATCTATGTTCTTGGCGAACTTGGCGCTGATCTCCGCAAAGAGGGTATGGCCTCCCCATGACTCCTGGACCAGGTCGTACTTCGCGAGCTCGTGCTTTACCTTATCGGGGTTGGCCTCGGGGAGGTCGACCTTATTGATCGCCACGATGATGGGGACGCCGGCGTCCTTCGCATGGTTGATGGCCTCAATGGTCTGGGGCATAACGCCGTCATTCGCCGCCACGACGAGGACGACAATGTCCGTAACCCTGGCGCCGCGGGCCCGCATGGTGGTAAAGGCCTCATGGCCCGGCGTATCGAGGAACGTAATCTTCTTTTCGCCGATCTTGACGCTGTAGGCGCCTATGTGCTGGGTTATGCCGCCGAATTCCTGGTCGATGATATTGGTCTGCCTGATGGCGTCCAGGAGCTTGGTCTTACCGTGGTCGACATGGCCCATGACCGTCACGACCGGAGGCCGGGTCAGGTTGTCTTCCGGACGGTCCTCCTCGACGTGCTTGATGACCGTTTCGTCGTAGAGGGATACCACCTTCACATTGGTGCCGTATTCTGATGCGAGGATCTCGGCGGTTTCGGCGTCGATGACCTGGTTAATGGTCGCCATGACCCCCAGGTGCATCAGCTTGGCGATAACGTCCGCCGCCTTGATGTTCAGCTTCTTGGCCAGCTCGCCGACGGATATGTTTTCTGTTATATGGATCTCCCCGGGCGCCTGCGCCTCGCGCCGCCGCTCTTCGGCGGTCTTCTTCCGGAGGACGATTTCCTTTTCTTCCTGCTCTTTCTTGTATTTTCTTTTGTCTTTTTCCTTTTCCTTGGTCTTCTTACGCTTCTTGTCCTTGCTTTCTCCTATTGCGGCGGCGGGTTTATCGCCGGCCGGTGCCGCGCCAGTCTTATCATCTTTCCGCGGAGGTACGCCGGGGCCGCCTTCTCTCCGGGGGGGACGGCCGGGTCCTCCCGGACCGCCTTCCCTTCTGGGCCCGCCCGGTACCGGACGGCCGCCGGGGCCGCCTTCTCTCCGGGTTCCCGTTCCCTGCGGACGGGGGACGCGCCGTTCTGCGGTTGACGGTGCCGCTTCGCGCTCCGGTTTTTTGGGCTCTTCCTTCTTTTCAGGTTCTTCAGCGGCTTCGGCTTCCTTCCCCTCCTTCGGGACCTGCACCTTCCGCTTCAGCTTTATCTTCTTGCCCTTCTTGCTCTCCTCTATCTGCTGCGCCTTTCTCTTTTTAATGGCCTCTATTTTTTTCTCAATGAGAAATATATTTTTTTCCTGAAGATCAGACTCCTCGGTCTCGCAGGCGATTTCCAGTTCCCGGCACACTTCCATCATATCTTCCATCGAGATATGATTTCTTCTGGCTATTTCAATGGCTTTCATGTATCAGTCTTTCTTCCTTGGCTTTAATAATTCCGGGGAACTGAATCCCCTCTGGCGCTCTCGCGCGAAAAACCGGAGCGGCCCCGTCCAGGAGCTTATTCGTCCTGTTTCGGTTTCTCCTGCTCCCCGGTCTCCTCTTGTTTACCTGGTGTATCCGTGCCTTCTTCAGAACCTTTTTCTGTGCCAGACTCCTCCTCTGATTCTTCTTCCGATTCATCAAAATCAACGCTTTCAGCGATAATCTCAAGTATTTTTTTGGCGGTTTTCTCGCCGATGCCGTCGATGGCCATGAGCTCTTCAAGCGATTTCTCGACGAGGTCCTCTACCGAGAAGACGCCGCCGTTTTCCAGGAGCTTGATGGTGCGCGTTTCAAGGCCGGGCAGTTCGGAGAGCGGGGTCTCGTCCTCGTTGACCTTCGAGAACAGCTGCTCCACGATGGCCCGCGATTCGCTTGAGGAGAGGAAATCCCGGTAGGCGTCCTCGGTCTTGATGTCGATATCGAAGCCGCAGAGCTTCGACGCCAGGCGGACGTTGTGCCCCGCCTTGCCCAGGGCAAGGTGCTTCTGGTCATTGTCGACCACGGCTATGACACCGCCGTCCGACTTTTCGACGATCTCGTGGACCTTCGCCGGGGTAAGGGCGTTGGCCGCCATGATCTTCCGATCCTCGAACCACTCGACGACGTCGATCTTCTCGCCCTCCAGCTCCCGCACGATCGACTGGATGCGGATACCCTTCATGCCGACGCAGGCGCCGACGGAATCCACGTCGTCGCGCTCGCTGGTGACAGCCACCTTGGTGCGCATGCCCGGCTCCCTGACGACCTTCACGATCCGGACGACGCCGTCATATATCTCGGGAATCTCCATTTCAAAGAGCTTTTCGATGAAGGCGGGGTGCGTCCGGGAAAGGATGATGCTGGGCCCCTTCGAGTTTTTCTGCACGGCAAGGATAAGGGCCTTGACCCGGTCCCCGACCTTGTAGTGCTCGAGGGGGTTCTGCTCCCGCAACGGGAGTATGCCCTCGGTGCGCCCCAGGTCGATATAGATGGCGTCCTTGGTCTTGCGCTGGAGGAAGCCGTTGATAAGCTCGCCCTCCTTGTCGACGAACTCGCCGTATATGATGTTCTTTTCAGCTTCTTTGATTTTCTGGATGATGACCTGCTTCGCCGTCTGGGCCGCGATCCTTCCGAAGGACTCGAGGGGGTCTTCCTCGACTTCCACATCGTCTCCCAGCTGGGCGTCCGGCGCGATCTTGACCGCCTCGCTGAAGGATATCTCCTCCGCCCTGTTCCGCGGGGTTTTGACGACCATCTTCTTGGAAACAATCTTTACACTGTTCTTGTCCCGGTCGAAGACGACCTTCACGTTGTCGATCATGCCGTACTGTTTCTTGAACGCGGACAGCATCGCCGATTCGACAATCTGCTCGATATATTCCCGGGGAATCCCCTTGTCGGTCGCTATTTCATGTAATGCCTCAAAAAAATTCTTGCTCATGGCTCCTGCACCTTTTTAATAATCAAGATTAGCGCTGATAATTGCGTCAAAGGGGACGACAACATCGCCCTTTTCGTAAGATACCGTCACGGTCGTATCGGTCATTTCGCCGATGGTTCCCTTGACGACCCTGCGGCTCCCGCCCTCTTCGTAGACGACCTTCACCGGGGCGCCGGGAAACCGCCTGAATTCGGAGCTGTTGCGAAGCAGCCGGTTAAGGCCCGGCGATGACACTTCAAGGGAGTAGTTCGGCAGGGCGTCCTCGGCATCAAGCCTGGCTGACAGCTCCCGCGAAAATTTCTCGCAATCGAGGTGTGAAATGCCGGCGGGGCTGTCAATTTTCACGTGAATCTGGGAATTCTCTCCTTTATAAAGAATTGAAGATTCATAAATCAGGTAGCCGAGCTTGCCGGCGGTATCCTTGATAAGCTCCAACATTCTCTCTTTAATATGCACGTCTTGCATCCATAGTAAAAGAGAGTGGGTGGCCCACTCTCCTGTCAATCGCTCGTCAATACATCCAACATCATCTTAACTGAACCACTATCAACCATGGGCATATAGATTGCAAGCTTTTTTTACCGGCGAACGCCTCCTTCCCCTCCGCAGATATTGGATGGAGGAGGAATAGCCTCTCAGGTGGCCGGAGCGGCCTTCACGGTATCGGAATCGATAACAATCCTGTTGCGCCCCGCCTCCTTTGCGCTGTAGAGGCGTTCATCGGCGATTTTAACCAGGTTTTCGGCGGTTGCAGCGCCCTTGTCCAGCTCCCTGTTGTCGGCGATTCCGCCGCTGAAGGTGACATGGATCGGATCGCCCTGGAACCGGTACCGCTCCTGGTCAACGGTATCCTTGATCCGCTGCAGAATTTCGCATGAATCATTCCGGGAGCAGTCCTTGAAGAGAATGATGAACTCCTCGCCGCCGTAACGGGCCACCAGGTCGTAGGGGCGGATACTTTTTTTCAGGTAATCCGCGAGCTGCTTGAGGACATAATCGCCGGCCTGGTGCCCCTTCGTGTCATTGATATTCTTGAAATGGTCGATATCGATCAGGGCAATGGAAAAGTTTTTATTCAAATTTCTCCGCCCGTGCTCAATGATCTTGTCAAGGTATTCAAAAAAATAGCGCCGGTTATGAACCCCGGTCAGGGGATCGGTAATGGTCCTGGCGCGCAGCTCCAGCTCCTGCTTTTTTTTCAACAGCGCTGACCGTATGCGGGCGCGCAGCTCAATCTCATTATAGGGCTTTTTGATGTAATCGACGCCGCCGGAGTCGAACCCCTTTTCAACGTCCTTCCCGGTGTCCTTGGAGGTTATGAAAATAATCGGGATATCAGCGTACTTCTCTATATGAGACAATTTCTTGGCTATCTGGAAACCGTCTTCCCCGGGCATGACCACGTCCAGGAGGATGATCGAGGGTACTTCGTGCTTGAGGACGTGCCACATCTCATCGCCGCAGGAGGCGCTCAAGACGGAGTAGTCATCGAGGAGTTTCGTGATGGTTGTGGTATCGATGCGGGAATCATCGACTACCAGTATCTTTTCGGCCACGTTTAGGTTATCCCTCCTGACACAGGAATCATGCCTGGAAAGCGGGCCCGCAGGTATCGGGCCGCATCGGTCACTACCTTTAGCAGCGTTTTGCCTTTGTCAAATAATAAAAGAATATTTTTTCATTAATTTAGAGGTTGTCCGTATAATACCGAGCGGCTGCACAGTGCCCGGGGGCATATGAGACTGTCTTTTAAGACCTCACCCCCTCGGTCCCCCTCTCCCACGGGGAGAGGGGGAGGCTCAAGAAAATATATTTCACAGGAAGCCATCTCCTTCCAGGAGAGGGCGCGCCGGAGGCGGGGTGAGGCCAATCCACCGGTTAAAATTTAACCTATCCCGTTTTTTCTACTTGCCACAATACGGACCAGGGAAGAATCTGATGTAAATCTGAAAAAGGAACCGCCATGTCCATTCTCGAAAATCTCAACGAAAACCAGAAGAAAGCGGTGCTGCATACCGACGGCCCCCTCCTCATACTGGCGGGGGCGGGTTCCGGCAAGACCCGGGTTATCACCCACCGGATCGCCTACCTGGTAGGTGAAAAGCGCGTCCCCCCGACGGGCATCTTCGCCGTCACCTTCACCAACAAGGCGACCGAGGAGATGAAGAACCGCATCATCAGGCTCATCGGCCCGCAGGGCGCCAGCGTCTTCATCAAGACCTTTCACGCGGCGTCCGTGTACATCCTGCGGCGCTATGGAGAGCGCATAGGCATCCCCTCGTCGTTTTCGATTTATGACGCCACGGACCAGGCGACGCTGGTAAAGGAGATACTCCTCCAGATGCGCCTGGACCCGAAAAAAATACGCCCCGAGTCGATCGTGTCAAAAATATCAGAAGTGAAGGACAAGGCGGAGCTGATCGACGGCGCCGACCCCGGGCTGCTGACGCAGAAGACCCATTTCTACGACTTCCATGAGATCTATGACGAATACCACCGCCTGATGGCGAAGAACAACGCCCTTGACTTCAACGACCTCCTCATCAAGACCGTCCAGCTCCTCCGCTCCGACGCCGACGCACTGCAGCGGCTCCAGCGGCAGTGGTCATACTTCATGATAGACGAGTACCAGGACACCAACTATGCGCAGTACCTGATAGCTAAATATCTCGCCTCGGCCAGCACAAACCTCTGCGTCGTCGGCGACGACGACCAGTCGATATACTCCTGGCGCGGGGCCGACATCCGCAACATACTGAACTTTGAAAAAGACTACCTGAATGCCGCCGTCATAACCCTTGACAGGAATTACCGCTCGCGCCAGCCGATCCTGACGGCCGCGTCGTCGGTGATCAGGAACAACGTTCACCGGAAGGAAAAGAACCTGAACGCCCACAAGGGCGAAGGCGAGCCGGTGGTCTGGTGCCGCACCAATAACGAGTACGGCGAGGCCGAGTTCGTGGTGAACACGATCATGTCGCTGAAGCACCGGGAAAACTTATCCAACAGCGACTTCGCCGTTTTCTACCGCACCAACGCCCAGTCCCGCGTGTTTGAAGACCGCCTCAGGAAAGAAAACATCCCCTACCGGGTCGTGGGCGGCATGAAGTTCTACGACCGGAAGGAAATCAAGGATATTCTGGCCTACCTGAAGTTCATCGCCAATCCCCATGACCTGGTTTCCATGCTCAGGATAATCAACACCCCATCCCGGGGGATCGGCCGGGTGACCATCGACAAGATCCGCGACCATGCGGCCAGGGGGGGCGAATCCGAATGGAGCGTCATACGGGAAAACCGCCTCGGCGAGAAGCTCCACAAGGGGCTCATCGACTTCCGGGCCATGATGATCCAATGCCAGGAGACGTCCCGGGATATCCCGCGGACCAAGCTCTCCGCCTTCGTCGAGCAGGTTCTGGAGCTGTCCGGATACGTGAAGAGCCTCGAGGATGAGGACACAATGGAAAGCCGTTCCCGCCTGGAGAACATCAGCGAGCTCATGAACAGCGTCTACGATTACGAGCAGGCCTATCCTGAAGCGGCCCTTGACCAGTTTTTACAGGATATCTCCCTGTATACCTCCGAGGAGAACCCCGAGGAGGAGCCGGAAAACAAAACAAACGTGGTGACCCTGATGACCGTCCACAACGCCAAGGGGCTCGAATACCCGGTGGTGTTCCTCACCGGCCTGGAGGAAGACATCTTCCCCCACCGGCTTTCCTCAGACACGGAAGAAGGCATCGAGGAGGAGCGGCGCCTCTGCTACGTGGGCATCACGCGGGCCATGGAGCGCGTCTACCTTACCAGCGCCGAGCTTCGCCGGACCTTCCACGAGATATTTCACAAAGAGCCTTCACGCTTTATCTACGAGATACCGGCGGACCTTATTGAAATCCAGGAATACTACTCGAACAGCTACCAGAACGGCGCTTCATACCGGACCCCGTACGGCGTAAAAAAAACCTATGCCGAATCCCATTTCGATGATACCGACGAAACCGATACCGATGCCGAGAAAGAGCCATCGGAGAGCTCCGCCCCTCCCGTGCGCAGCGACTCCAGGTTCAGGGTAAGGGACAACGTTCTCCATCCCAAGTATGGCGTCGGCCGCGTCCTCAGCATCGAAGGGTCCGGCGACAACGTGAAGCTCACCATTCTCTTCGGCAGGTCAAGCAAAACCTTCCTGGAAAAATACACCCCTCTAGAGAAGGCGGAGTAGGGGTTGCCCGGTTTATAAAAAATGTTTCTCACGGAGGCGCCAAGGCGCAGAGAATAAATGGAAATTCGACATCCTTTAATAAAAATTTTCATGCCCCTGGTTCTCTCTCTGGCACTTCAGACAAACACATATCCTGCAAATACCGGGAAACCACGATAATTTGGTACAGGTTTATAATAACGGTCGACAGACGGCTCCCCCCTTGACATGCTCTGTCCGGAGCCTTTGATACCCGAATGATTCACAGTCAGACCACTTTTATCCGGAGGAAACCGCCATGCTCCTTTCAGATATCATGTCTGGGAGTAGTTTTTCCGAACGGGTCCAGGCCATTGCCCGGGAAACCCGAAATAAACTGGGGATCAACGTGCCGGTGTACCAGCTCGGCGTGGTGGTTCCAGATGTCGTCAAGGCCGCGGCTGAGCTTGAAGGCAGCGGCATGAAGCCGTTTCTTCTCATGGCCGGGGCCCCGCGATTCTGGAAGGAGCGGGGCTCCGACGGCGCCATAAAAAGCAGGATCGGTTTCGGGTACCACCGGGGCATCGAGATCGAGCTCCTTGAGCCGGGAACCGGTTCTGATTTCTACCGGCGGAGCCTCGAAAAGCAGGGAAGGCCAATCGTCCAGCATCTGGGATTTCTCGTCAGCGATGTGGACGCATGGGCAAAGAAACTGACGGACGCGGGATACCCGGTGTACGTCCGGGGGCGGCTCGGCGCGGGACCCCTTAGCATCGATTTCGCCTATATGGACACGGAACAGGAGGCGGGCCTGATCCTGGAGTTCATATGCCACCGGCTCTTCGGCATAAGGTTCAGGCCGCCGGTGGGATTCCAGCAGTTTCTCGGACGCATCGAGATTAAAACCGGGAAACGCTGTATAGGCATGTAACAGCCACGGGGCAGGATAGGACATGCTGCACGCCGGGCGGCGCGTGTCACAGGATACGCCAGCCCGCACTGACCGTGAGCGACACCGCCTGCAGTGGTTTACGGGCCGTTGAAACAATGCTGTAGCTCACATCGACACCCACCAGAAAACCGCGCCACACATCATAGTAACAGCCGGCCGAAAGGCCGAAGACATTGAGGTACTCGGTTATGTTCCTGGTCACAATCGGAATATAGGGGTCCCGGGATTCGTAGCGTATCATGGAGAGGCCGTCCCCTATGCGGACGTAGACGGTGAGAGTGTTCCGGGTAAGGGTTACCGGATACCGGTACACGACCGCCGGATACACCTGCGCCTGGGAAAGGCTGGCATTGTACCGGAGGGGGTCTTCTTTGTAATTCATGGCCGCGTACCGCAGATGCAGCTCCGGCGAGAGGCCCAGAAAATTAATATAATATATGCCGGCGGTGAATGAAACAAGGTGTCCCGGATTATATGCCGCTCCATAATCGGCAACGGGGAAATACCCGCCGTAACCCGCAAAGAGAGCAATGTATTCGGTGCGGGTGGGGTCAATGCAGGAATAGCTGTCCCTCCGCCCCTTGTTGCTGCCGCTGTCTATCCGGGATGATTCTCTATTTTCCTTTTTTCTGATGAGAGCATCATCGGACCTGTTGCCTTCGGTGCCGCGGGGCTCGCCGTCTCTCAGTCCGCCGCCAGCTTCCGAAATAATTTTTCCTGACGCATCCCTGGAATCACCGGGAACTTCGGCACCGGCCGCTGCACAATTCAGCTGGAGCAGAAAAAGAAGGACTATGGCGGAAGTGGCTGTTTTTTTCATGGGACAACCCGCAATTGACACCTTTGTTCCCCTGTTTTTTCAAGGATGATCTATATAAGCCATAAATCGCTTACCATCCGGTCCTTTCAAGCCGAAAATTAATATTGATCATGCGCCTTATAATAAAACAACTGAACGGTCTTTTTGCCATTCTGATCGTTATGGCCCTGGGGGCCTCCTGTGCCCACCTGCCGTCACCGGGACCGGCTGCGGCAACCAGGCTGAAAAACCTCTTTGAACTGTGCGAATCGGACCTTGAAAAAGCGAAAAAGGTTATCATCGAGCGCGACCTGATAAAAATGCTTACCCACCTGCAGAAGATGGACCGGGGCGGCGACAAGTATTACCTCCTGGAGAGGGAGGGAATAACCTCCATGATCAAGGCCGTCACCGAAGGGGTGTATTCCGATTTCGTCCTGATCAACAGGGAAGGTACCGTGATTTACACCATGAAAAACGATGGGATCTTTGCCAGAAACGTCAGGACCTCCCTGGGAAAAACCGCCCTCGGCCTCTGTTATGCCAACAGGGAGACCAAGCCCTTCATAGCCAGCATGGCCTCGATGCCCCTGTACTGGGACGGGTATTACATCGCGGTTTCTTCGGACGTAAGCGCCCCGGGCACCATGCCGGGCATCTTCATTCTCATGGTGGACATGGAAAAAGTCCAGCGCCTGGTGGGAGAGAAATCCTTCATTGTCGGTCCCCTGGGAACCTACGAGGTCGCCGTGGACCGCAATAAAATACACACCTCCTTCTCCGATTTTGACCGGATCGACCTGTCCGTGCCGGTTAATGACCTTACCGTGCACCGCTTTGCCCGCTCGACCGGGGGGAGCGCGGAATACCGCCTCTTTCATTACAGCAACCTTCGGTGGGTCATTATTACTGAGTAATACTACATTATTTTATTGCCCTGGATCAGGGCGGGTAGGTGACCCGGGAGCCGGGTCGGCATTATTCCGAGGGGAGAAGGGTTGCGCACCCTCCTCCCCTCGGGCTCCCCACCTCCCCGCCGCCTCAACGCCGGCGGGGGCTAATGGTTGATGTTTTTTGTAATTTTTTAGTTTTTCTGTTTTTGGAAGTTTTTTGTTTCATTTGGCTTTTTAAGAAGGTAAGAAGTAATTGTTGGCTTTCGCTCCGGAAGCCACATCGTGTGGCATCCTCGCACCGCCGGGCGTCCTGCCCGGCGACTCGTTTCTATTCAGACTCGCGCCGCTCGCGTCATCCATGACGCAGGTTTTTATGGTAACTTATACTTAGAAGTCACCGGGCACGAGGCCCGGCGGTGCGGAAGGAAAAAAATTATTCCCACCTATCAGACCTCAATCATTTGCCCGAAGAGAGGATATATCAATACCCTCACCCGCGCTTCGCGCACCCTCTCCCATTAAGCTCGGAAAAAAGGAGAGGGTTTTCGTTAAGATATAATTAATGCATCGCCCCCTCTCCTTTCTTCAATTCTTAATGGGAGAGGGGGACCCGGGGGTGAGGGGCTTCAAATTCAAGAAGCTGCCAGGGACCTTGACAGGAGGTCCTATTTTGACGGGTGGGCGTGAGTAATTCGCACTCTCCATATGAAGCGACATGAAATTGTAATTAGGATTATTTGGACTTGTCCTGGGCGACTATCTTATACACCTTCTCGTGGACGTCGCCGAAGAGATGGGGAAACTCGAAGGAATCCGACAGCAGGGCCACCAGCTTTTTAGCAAAGTCAACCAGCTTGGCGTCGTTTATATACCTGATATTCGCATCGATAATGCCGCGGAGCAATCCCGGGTACAGTACCGCCAGGTCCGCCGCGCTCTTTCTTATGAATTCCCTGACTCCCTTGCCCGATATCTCCTCCAGGCCGGGCTCTTCGGATTCCATAAAGGATATGACAAATTGGCCGGGGCGTATTTTACGGAATTCTTCCATGTCGAAGTTGTTTTTCAGCAGAACGGTGATGTCGGCATTGCCGAAAATATTTTCCGCGGTGGTCGCGAGGCCCCCCTGGTTTTCCAGGGCCAGCATTGACTTTTCACTGTGGTCGAATCCGAGAATTCTCCGGAACCCGATCTTGTCAAGCACCCGTGCCAGCCGAACGGAACTGAGGTCGATGCCGATGAACCCCACTGTTGTTTCTTCCGCCTTGATCCGGTACTTCATCATGATCTTGATGATCAGGACCAGCAGGAACAACGGTATGTCGTCATGCTCCTGGGAGACCGTCGGTACGGCGAGATCGGAGAAAAGCATGTCATAGAGCATGATGGAGGCTTCATCGATGCGGGTGACGCGGACCGCGGCATAATTCTGCTCTATCTTCTTGAGCACCTGGATGACATCCTCCGGGTGTTCGAAGCGGACCGCGAGGGGACAGCCGTTAAGGCCGGAAAACCTGTTGAGAATAACGGCATCCCTCTCGGCGCTCACAAATTCACGGAGAAGGTGCACGCGGGCCCCTTCATCCGTTGATTTGATGCCGGCGATCAGGCCCACGTTCCTTGAAATGCTGGTAAAGCGCCTTCCGTCCTCTCCTTTTATCTTCTCAAACATGAGGTCGGCGGCGCCCAGAACCGAAGTATTGAAGTCGGTGATATTTTCCAGCGGCATTTTCCCGGATACGGAGAGAAGCCCTCCCACGATGCGGTCCTCAACGACATTTTTCACCGATATAAACTTGTACTTGTCGCTGGAGCTGCTGATGATGGTGATGAATTCCTCGAACCGCTTCAGGTTGTCGCATGCGATGCGGATGGTGTAGAGGTAACCATCCCCTGACTCCTCGATATGCTGGAGCTCAAGAAGGTCGCACTCCCGCTTGTACAGCTCGTCGATAAAGCTGGGAAAGCTCTTTTTTTTGATTATAACCGTGATCTCATTGATCAATCGCATGGATCAGGGGCCCCGTCATTAATCTTTGAGCCTGGTGAAGATCATCCTTCCAGCGGTCGTCTGCAGCACGGAGGTTACCGTGACGTCAACCTCGTCGTTCAGACGCCGGCGGCCGTTCTCGACCACCACCATGGTGCCGTCGTCAAGGTACCCGATGGCCTGGTTCTGGTCCTTCCCTTCCTTGATAAGGGCGACCCTCATCTCCTCGCCGGGGAGCACCACCGGCTTCAGGGCGTTGGAGAGCTGGTTTATGTTCAGGACCGGGACCCCGTGGAACTCCGCGACCTTGTTCAGGTTGAAGTCGTTGGTAACGACCTTGGCGTTCATGATCTTCGCCAGCTTCACAAGCTTCGCGTCAACCTCGTTGATGTCCGCGAAATCCATGTCCGTGATCTTCACCATGATCGACTGGTCCTTCTGCATCTTGTTCAGGATGTCCAGGCCGCGGCTGCCGCGGTTCCTCTTGATCGAATCCGCCGAGTCGGCGATCATCTGGAGCTCGTTCAGGACGAAGTTGGGAATGACCAGGATCCCCTCGATGAAACCGGTGTCGCATATATCGGCGATCCGGCCGTCGATGATGACGCTGGTGTCGAGTATCTTGTAGGCGATTTTCTCGTCCGAGCTCTCCTCGCTGGAGGAAACGATCTTGTCCAGGAACGATATCTCCTCGTAGTTGATGACGAAGAACATCATCACGAAAAAGCCCGTCAGGTGATAGATGAGTGGGGTGATGATGTGGGAGTATTCGTCCAGGGCCGTGATGTGCAGGGCCCCGTAGGCGAGGTTCAGGAGGTGCCCCAGGGTAAAGCCGATGATCAGCCCTATGATCGCGGCGGCAAATGTCCGCGCAGAAAAGGTATGCAGCACGTATTCCACCAGGATGAGGATCAGAAGCGAGACAACGCCGGCCGCCGCCGCAACGGCCAGAATGATGTAAAAAGGTTTATCAACAAAATATAATGAAGAAAATAGCATCGATAAGACAATAAATAATATCCTTAAAATGATAATCATAACGTACTCCTTGCGTAACGAGATCTGATACGATAAACGAGATATCGCAGGGGTTTAAAACAGAGATTACTTTTTCGTCATCACCGGAAGAGCGCACCCAGCAACAGGGGGTGCATCCCCTTACTTTTTCGGATGATGAGATGAGAGGGCTTCGGAAACCAGGTTACCGGCTTCCTCCAGGTCGATATTCTTAGACAGGGCAACCTCGTGCGTTACTAACTGATACGCGTTTTCATACAGCTTCCGCTCCATGATGGAAAGCTCTTTCTCGCGTCCCCGGCGGTACAGGTCCCTGGCCACTTCAGATACTTCATAAATAGAACCGCTTTTCACTTTGTCAATATTGTTCTGGTACCGTTCTTTCCAGTCGTCCACCGAGCTTATTTCATTCTTCGTAAGCACGCCGAGCACTTTCTTTATGTCCTTTTTGGGTATGATACTCCGTATTCCAATTTGTTCAGCGTTTTTAACCGGAATCATCACCTTCATGCCGCTGTTCAGGATTGTAATAATATAATATTCGCTTCTCTTACCTAAAATGACTTTTTTTTCGATGGCCTCTATTCTTCCCACGCCATGCATAGGATAGACAATATTGTCACCGACCTTGAACATATAAATTCCCTATACCTCACCCTCTCAAATGATGATGAATTATATCATAAAATTTAATAATTTCAAGAATAATTCTACGGAAAACAGGCAATCATACAAAAAAAAATAATAAAATAATTAAATTTATTCCCTGTACCTCCTTATCACACTGTTTTTCAGCGTCTTTAAGATGGCTTTTGTATACGGTTTCAACCTCCTGCTAAAATATCATATAAATGCCCTTTCCGGTTACTTCACCGGTATAAGGAGCACTATTAATAGTGTACATATATAATAAAAAATCAAACGAAAAATCTAAAAAACGGGAAATCAACGCCCCGATGGATTAAACCGGTTACTGGCTGTAATGTTTCCTTTCTTTAATCAAACCTTCTATCTCCATATAGCGTTCAAGGACCGATTTCATGATGTCATTGCCATCGGTGCTGTAATACTGCGACTGCGCCCCTTCAAGGCCGTAGCCGGAACCGATCTGGCACACGCCGGCCGGTTTCTCCGGGAATTGCGGGTCCGGTTTGCCCCTGTAAAATCCGTCCATGAACCTGCCCCAGATCGGCGCCGCCACTTCCGAGGCCGCCTGGTGCGTGCCCAGGGAAAGGAACGACTGGTCGTAGCCGACCCACACCACCGCCGTGATATCAGGCGTGAAACCGCAGAACCAGGCGTCTGACCAGTTGGAGGTGGAGCCCGTCTTGCCGGCGCCCTGCTTGGAATAGCCGCCCTTGATGCGGATACCCTCGGTGGCCGTGCCGCTATCGACGACGCGCTTCATCATCTGCGTCATGATCCAGGCGACCTCCTCGCTGATGACCTGGATCGTCCCGTTCTTGGCTTTCCGGGCCAGGATCTCGCCCACCTCGCCCTCGATGTTCGCCACCTCGTTGCCGTCACGGTCAACGACGTACCGCACGGCGAAGGGAATGACGTCCTTGCCGCGGTTGGCGTATATGGCGTAGCCGGTGGCCATCTCGAAGGGCGTCAGCTCCGACGTCCCCAGGGCGATGGTCGGGTTGGCGCCGAAATCAGTCGGCGGCACCTTGGTCATCTTCGAGGCATAATCTATGATCTTATCGGGCCCCAGGAGGTCGTAGAGCCTGATTGATATGACATTGATGGATGCGGACAGGGCGTTGCTCAGCGGCACCATGCCGCGGTATTCACCCTCGTAGTTGCCCGGCGTCCAGGTGTTGCCGATGGCGTCGATGTCCAGGATCGGCGCGTCGGGCAGCTGCGTCTCCGTGGTCACAAGCTTGTTCTCTATCGCCGCCCCGTACACGAAGGGCTTGAAGGAGGAGCCCGGCTGGCGCTTGGCCTGCACGGCCCGGTTGTACTGGTTCTGCACTTCGAATTTCGAGCCGCCCACCATGGCCTTGATGTAGCTGCTGAAGGGCTCGATGGCAATCAGGGCGCCCTCGACGTTCATGACCGAGGAGAGTCCCGTGATCTGGGAATGGTACGCCTCGAGGGCCCTGTTGCAGCCGGGCGTTTCCGTGAAGAACGACAGGATCTCGGCCGCGTCGAGAAGATCATCGGCCATCATCTGCTTGAACATGCTCTCCCCGTCCTGGCTTATGGAAACCGACGGGAGCGGGAATATCATCCTGAGGCCCTCGAAGGAATCGATCATGCCCATTTCCATGGCCATGGTCTTGGTCACCGCGCCTTTTACCGAAATCGAATTCTGTTTCTTCAGCGCTTCCTTCATGACGTTCTCGGCGTTCTTCTGGTCGCGCAGGTTGAGGGTCGTGTACACGCTCAGGCCGTCATTGTAGACCATGTCCTCGCCGAATCGGGAAATGAGGATCTGCCGCACGTAATCGGTGAAATAGGGGGCCCTGTCCTGGAACTTCGAGCGGGCCGTCTTGGTCGGGTAATCCATGATGATTGAATCAACGAAGGCGGGCCAGAACTCCCGGTACATCCGGTCGGCGCTTTTCCGGTCGAGGTATCCCTGGTCGACCATGCGGTTCAGGGTGTCCCTGTTTTTGGCCATGGCACGCCGCGGGTACTTGATGGGCGAAAGACCGTTGGGACGCGTGGGCAGGCCCGCCAGGACCGAGCTCTCTATGGCGTTGATATACTTGATATTCTTGTGGAAAAAGAACCGGGAAGCTGACGCGATGCCGTGGCACCCGTGGCCGAAATAGATCTGGTTAAAGTACATCTCCAGTATCTCTTCTTTCGTGAAGCGCTTTTCAATCTGCAGCGCCAGGATCGCCTCCAGGGCCTTGCGGCCGAAGGTGCGCTCCCCCGAGGTGAAGAGGCGCTTTGCCAGCTGCTGGGTTATGGTGGACCCGCCCTGGGAAATCATCGGGCGAAATGACTTTATCGAAAGAATTATGTTTTTCCCCATGGCCCGGATAATGGCCGGGGGGGATATGCCGAAGTGGTCGTAGAAGTCCTGGTCCTCTGCCGACAGGAAAGCATTCACCAGGCAGGGGGGAAGATCTTCGAAGGACACCGGGTAGCGGCGCTGCTGGAACAGCTCGGCGATCACCTCGCCGTTCACATCGTAGAGCCTCGTGGGAATGCTGGGCTGGAAGGCCTTCAGGTTATCAATGCCTGAATAATTCTTTATTTCCGCCGTGACGAAGCCGAATATAAGCCCTCCCGCAACGCAGATGGCGATGAAAACCTTAAGGGCGATTGTTTCAATTTTCAGTAAATCAATCTTTTTCATGGACACAATTCCTGAAAAACCCAATTGTTAATAATTGCCTGATATAAATCAACAAAATAACAATGCCGGGGTTTTTTTCTCCTCTACTATCAGCGGGCTTTCGGGCATACCCCCTGCAGGCAATCACACCCGCCAGGCAGGGTGAGAAACCGGTCATCAGTCTCTATGAGGAAACGATTCAGGACTATTACACTTCCTTTCTTACTATTTTTACCAGGTGAGCCACCAGAAATATAACCACAAAGGCAACGGCGCCCCAAATGAAAACATAGAACAGGGCCTGGAAAAGAAAAGCGAGCAGTTTTACCAGAAATGGAAGCACATAATAGAATAACAGGTACAACGCTGCAACGACTCCTAAATAAAAGAAGATCTTCTTGACTGAATCATCCATGACGACAACCTCTGAAACTAATAAAATATGCACCACTAATTAATTCCATGGTAATAAATCAAATATTTTTTAAGAATAATGATTTTTTCTTGATTTAACCCCAATAATCAGACCCCTTTCAACACGAAAGGAAGGCCTTGCCCCCTTAACCCCCTTCGGGGGGGTGGCTTGGATAATGCGGGTTTGGTCAGATTGCTCATTATCAACGATATCGACTTAGGGGGGGGATGACAGATAATCCCCATTGCAATTTATATGACGATTCCAACTGACAAGAAAAATAATTCCCGTCTCCTCCCCTGGATCATCATACACATTTCACTGGCTGTCTTTGCGCTGCTCTTCCTCGCCGCCGCAGTCATGGCCGCAGGGACCGATATCATACGGATATACCTGGAGACGTCCTACAAACACTACCCGGTCCTGCTCTTCACCCTGTGCGGGGTCTTTTTCCTCATGAATATCACGCTGGCGGCCTGGGGCATCATAGCGTCAAGGAACAATAGAGGATACATGACCAGACGTTCCGCCGGGGCCGTCACCCTGGCCATGGCCCTTATCTTCATGTACCTTGCAGATCCGTTCCTCAGAATGCTCCGCCTTCCGGCGGACCCGGCGCAGGCCTCCGCACGCGAGCGGTTCTGGGCCAGGATAGGACCCGTTGTCCAGTTCGGCCCCTTTACCGACCGGAAGACCGACGCGTCATCATCCATGGTCGTCTGGTACTTCGATCCGGTCAGGAACGCTGAACCGGCGGTGATTCGCTTCGGCAGGGAGCCCCTGCCGGCGAGAATGGCCGCGGTGACGGAGACCATCAGCGACGGCAGGAGGCACGAGTTCCATCTCACGGGTCTCGCTCCGTCGACCCGCTACTACTACCAGGTCCCGGGCTTCGGCAGCAAGGTGCGTTCGTTCCGCACCGGCCCAGCCCGGGGAACGGGCGGCTCCTTCCATTTTATCGCCGTCGGCGACACCGACAGTTCCCGGAAGGGCGGTTACGCCTATTCCTATCTGCGTAATGTTATGCGGGCCGCAATGAACACGTGCCGCGACCAGGGCCGGGAGCCCGACTTCCTGGTCCACGCCGGAGACATGGTGCGCACCGGCGCCGACCTTGATGCGTGGCACAATCTCTTCACGTCCCTTGACATGCTCGGCGAGATTCCCATCGCAGCCGCTCCGGGCAACCACGACTTCCTCCTGGACCGGGGTGCCAATTTCAGATACTTCTTCGGGCAGCCCGATTATTACGTCCTTGAGCACGGCAGCGCGCGGATATTCTTCATCCATTCCTTTGACGGTCCCGGCACCACCCTGGACGGCCCGGTCATCACCACCGGGAGCGAGCAGTACCGATGGATCCGCCGCGAGCTGTCGCGCACCGGCGGCTGGAAATGGACCATTGTTGTCATCCATATCCCGATCCTCTCAACCGGCGATTACGGCGTAAACGAACTTCTCGCGGCCCAGTATTTCGAGCTTTTCGGGAAACACGGGGTCGACCTGGTCATCTCCGGCCACGACCACAACTTCGACTCCTTTCTCACGGATGGAAGGGCCGACAGGGGCGGGACCATCTACATTGTAACGGGTACCGGCGGGTCGACCCTGGACTCGTACATCATGGACCGGTCCGCGCGCCGCTGGCTCGACTGGCGTCATGACAGGAATTCGCCCCGCGGCCTGTACCAGCATGACCGGTACACCGAGGCATACCACCGCTACGGCGAACTTTCCTGGGGTTACACCGATGTGGAGGTGGGGGACAGCGCCCTGTCGGTGTCCTACTACCGGTGGCTCGACTTTGACACATTCATCGGGATCACCGGCCAGAACAGACATCGGTGGGACATGCTTTACCTGACTGATGACGAACTTGCGCGGCACAACCTTCTGCGGGCAGTGCGGGTAAAACGAATTGACAGGATGCCATAGACCTGTCACAGATTCCTCACAGGGAGGAAGCCGCCATGCAGCTGAAGACCATACCAGACGCGATGCACCGTTTCAGTCACTTTGCCCGGGAGTGGCTGCCCGTAGATTTCGGGTTCATGAACGGCATGACGACGGTGCTCATGGCCTATTTCCTGTTCATGTTCCAGAAGCGCTACGGCATCAGTCCCTTCGACCTCTCCTTCGCGTCGGCGTTTTTCATCTGCTACAGCATCTTCACCGCCAACGTCGCGGTGCAGGTCATCAGCCTGGCGACGCACCGCGTAAAGCCCCTGCGCCTGGTCATGAACCTCCTGTTCCTCGCCCTCTTTGTGCTGATACACTCCTACCATCTTATCACGCACATACCGCTGGACTACGGCCTCATCATCGACAACTTCACCATCGGTTTCTACAAGGAATCATGGTACACCATCATCGGCGTTTTCCCGCGGGCGCTGTTCATCGGCCTCGGCATCTTCCTCGTCATTCTGATCATCATCCATTTTTTAAAGAAGAGAATACTCTGGTCGCCGCCGGAATACCGCCATCCGGCGGTAAAAACGGCCGCTGCCGCTGCCGTCTATGCCCTGCTCCTGCTGCTGCCGCTGCGGACCTATGACGAATTCACCGGGCTGCTCCGGGGAATGGTGCGCTACCCTTTCCAGGACCCGATGTCCCACATCAGCGTTACGGGTTATCCCTACCTTAAGACCTTCACGGCCACGCCGGGGCTGCAGAGGGGCGCGGCCAGACCGAACATCATCCTCGTAATGGTGGAATCGTACAACGCCAATGTCATCAGGCAAAGGACCCCCGACGGTAAGGAGATCACGCCGGTCTTCAACGCTCTCATCAGCCGCGGCCTCTATATCGAGCGCTTTTACGGCAACTCAATGCAGACCTGCAAGGGACAGGCGGCAACCCTGCTTTCGGTGATCCCCAGCATCCGCGGAAAAATGTTCACTTCTTTCCCGGCCCTGAATTTCAAGGCCCTGCCGTCAATCCTCGATGACGCCGGGTACGAAACGCTCTTCATGCAGGCGGCGGACAAACTATCCTTTGACAATACTTACGACTTCATGAAAAGGGCCGGCTTCAAGGAGATACATTCCGCCTTTGAGTTCCTGACAGAGGCGGACAGGGACCAGGTATGGGGCTGGGGACCGGAGGACGGCCTCTTTTACCGTATATTCCTGAAGCGCATGGATGAACTTCACAGGAAGAACGGCAGCAGGCCGATTTTCGCCACCCTGGCCACGACGTCCAACCACATGTGGTTTGATCATGTGCCGAAAGAGAAATGTCTGATGTACCCTGATCCCCGGAACATAGCGCAGAGCTACGCCAATTCCATCCACCTGTCCGATGCGGGACTTACTGAGCTCATGAAAGGGATTGCCGCGCGCCCGTATTTAAACGATACCGTCGTAATTATCACCGGGGACCACAGCTTTCCCCTCGATGAACACGGCATAAGCCATAATGAAAGGGGTTTCTACGAGGAAATTTTCCGCACTCCCCTTCTCATTCTCTGGAACAACCGCCTGGCCCCCCGTACCATCGCCGGGCCCTTTTCACAGCTTGACCTGGCCCCGACCATCCTGGACATGGCCGGGATATCCGGTTTAAAGACCCATTTTCAGGGCCGGTCGATGGTGTCACCCGGGCTATCGCCAAAACCGGTGTACCTCATCCAGCCGTACAACGGCCAGTATCTCGGCGTTATCGAGTATCCTTATAAGTACGTAAGGCACGGCGAAACAGGGAAGGAATATCTTTTTAACCTCAGGGATGACCCGCTGGAGAAGAACAATCTGGCGGTTTCAGGGAACGGTAAGGAACTGACTTCGCTGCGGAGAAGAATAAGGGATATTTACGTCAACCAGAAGACGCTCACGTCAAACAGGCTGTGGCCTTCCGGAAAACGGCGGTAGACCGGCGCGCTATTGCTTTGGCACAAGCTTGACTTTTGTACCGGTCGTGAGGTGATCGACCTTCTTCCCATTGACCATCATTTTGCTCTTTTCTTCCGCTATTCTGATCTTGGCGACGCCCCCATTGATGCTGATCAGCCTGGCCTCCGCCGCGTGGAGCCAGCCGCTGGTCTTCATGCCGAGGATCTCTCTGGTGAAAAACTTGTAGACGCTGACCGTAATGCCGGCAGTGATACCGGACGCGTCGTCAAGGCGTATCGTCACGGCCGGCCCTGACTTATGCAGCACCGAGCCGGTGTATTCAACCGCATCCTGGGCGACGACACACGATGCTGCCACTGCTAAGAAGAAAAGGAAAAAAAAGCCGGAGAATACTCTATTCTGTATCATTCCTGGTCCCCCTATTGCTGATTCAATGATGCCCTCCCCCCTGTCATTTCGACGAATGCAATGAAGAAAAATCCGGGTAAATCAAATTTGGATTTCTCCCTTCGCTCGAAATGACAGATGAGGAGCAAACGATCTACAGCGTCTTTTCCACGTTGTTCTCGCGGTAAATGATCTTGTTCGGATATATCTGGATATACTCAAAGGCCTTGAATTTCTTTCCCTTGACGGAGGTATCTTCTCCCAGCTGTGCCTGGATGAACATGACCGAGTAGACCGGCTTGCCATTCATGGTTCCGCTCGCCACTCCCGGCTCAATGCGGGTTCCGGCGGGGAGTTCCACCCCCATGACCGTGTGCTTTTCATTAATGGTGATCACCGACGGCATCTCCGGCTTTTCAAAAATGATGCTGTCGTTGTACTGCAGCAGCGTTCCCTTCTTGAAAACATAGGGGAAGGCCTTGCCGTAATTGACATCTGCGACAGGCTGGTCTGCGCCAAGGGTTACATAGGCCAGCAGGCCCTTGTCCTTTGTTTTTATCGTGGACCCGGCGGTGAATGTGGTCCCCTGGATCACTTCGCTTTTGGATAGAACCCGTTCATCTCCCTGCTGGCCCCCTTTTTTGCATGCCACGCAGGCAACCATAACAACAATCGACATGAGGAATAAACGTTTCAAAGCAAGCCTCCTGTGCGTGATTTGTTTTTATCTATCCATCCACACTGCACCATCTGTGGAATATTTCAACAACTTTCCGCACAACCTCAATCTGCGGCCTAAGCCATGGGATGAATAGCAGCCTTTCGAAGGAGCATGCGTGCATGAAATTATAGCACATGTCATCGCGGGGAGTGTAACGACGGCGCGATCTTGCGGATGATTCCAGCAATGGAATATGAGAAAAACATAATCTGCGGCAATGGAAGGACTGCTTCGCTTCGCTCGCAATGACACACCGTGACCCCCCGGAAAGACAGAGGGCCGTAATGTTTAATCCGCATTGATTACAACAACACCTATAAGTCATTATCAATACATTGTTACAAATCATCAGATTAATTACTATTCACAATTTATATCATCCTGGTTCACTGAAGTTAGCTTGACTGTAAGTTAAAAACCTGATATATTACCTCTAGTACCACGCTTCGAAAAGTGGAGGGATAACCATGCAATCTGCCGAATTGAGCTCCTTCAAGATAAAAACACCGCGGGGTCTCTCCGACCGGGTACAATGGCTCAGGGACTATTATTTCCGCGGCGCTGACCGGCCCTGGACCAACGAACAGACCTCCTGGACCACCGGAACAGCATGGGACACGGTGTACAACGAGATGACCTACTACATCGTGCCTGAGACCTATATGCTCCAGCAGACGCTCCGCTCTTCCTTCAAGCTGTCCGCCCGGGAGGTAAAGCTGAATCCCGACTTCTGGACATGGAGCCTCCCGGAGCGCCGGGCCTGGTTCACCAGGGAGGTCATGGTGAATTACCTTCCCCAGGAGCTGCTCCCCGGCGACCTCATAGCCGGCGGCCGCTTCAACGTGCAGTGCTCCCTCTGCCTTACCAGGAAGGAAAGCGACGAGTTCGATGCGATGATTCTGGGCAAAAAAGGGGCCCGCGCCCTGGTGCAGTGGTTCCATGACCACGGGTACGGCAACGCCGGCGCCACGAGCGGCCATCTTATCCCGGGATACGAGCGGGTCCTCCACCTCGGCTGGAAGGGAATCCATGCCGACCTGGTGGCGCGGTTCAACGCTCTGCCCGCTGAAGAGCACCGCGGGCCCCGGGGCGGCCAGCTCAGGGCGATGATGACGGCCGCAACCATGCCCCGCGACCTCGCGGCCAGGTATTCCGCCCTCTGCCGCGATCTGGCTGCGGGAGAGACCGCGACAGACCGGAAGCGCGAGCTTGAACAGATGGCGGACAACCTCGAGCGGGTTCCCTGGGAGCCGCCGAACAATTTCTGGGAGGCGGTCCAGGCCCTCTGGCTCACCCACATGCTCGTCATGAGCGACGAGAACTACCCGGGTCCGGGCGTCTCTTTCGGAAGGATCGACCAGTACCTCCTTCCCTTCTGGAAAAAATCACTGTCCGAGGGAATGGACCGGGAATTCGGCAAGGAAATCCTCCGATGCTTCTGGATCAAATGCAACCACGCCTATGACGCCATGATACGCACCGGCAACAACGGCATCACCGCCGGTTACGGTCAGCTCATAACCCTCTCCGGCATCGGCAGGGACGGCGCGGACACTACCAACGACCTGACCTACGCGATGCTGGAAGTCATTGATGAGCTCTCGCCGATACTTGAGCCGAAGCCGAACGTGCGTCTCCACCGGGGCAGCCCGGATGAGCTCCTGGACAAAGTAATAGACATGATATCATCGAGCCAGGGAGCCCCCTTCCTTCTGAACTTCGACGAGCGCTCCATGGCGGGGATGATGCTTGAGGGACGCCGGGCGGGCCTTGAGCATTTCATTAATAAACATACGGTCGCCGACTACGCCCCCGTGGGTTGCCTCGAAAACACCATGACGGGCAACGACCGGTCAGGGACCGTCGACAACAACATCAACCTATTGAAGGCGGTGGAACTGGCCCTCACGGGTGGGAAAGACCTTCTCCCCCACGTCGATGTCATGACCGGCAAGGTTGAGAAGATCCGGCAGGACGGCCCGAACACCGGCGACGCCTCGAAGTTCACGTCGTGGGAACAGTTCTGGAGCGCCTATATGACCCAGACCGCCTACATCATAAAAAAATGCGTCGACGTGCAGGAGGCGTCGGAATCAGCGCGGGCGAAATTCTTCCGTACCCCCTATCTTTCATGCCTGGTCAAGGGGTGCGCGGAAAAGGCCCTCGACGTGACCCAGGGCGGGGCCGAGATAAGCTTCACCACCATGGAAGCGGTGACCTTCGCGACGACCGTTGACTCGCTCCTGGCCGTCAAGTTCCTGGTCTTTGACCAGAAGAAATGCACCATGGCGGAGCTGGTCCAGGCGCTGCGGGACAACTGGGCAGGACACGAAGTGCTCCAGGCCCTTGCGAAAAACCGCGCACCAAAATACGGCAGGGACGATGACGAGGCCGATCGCATGGCCCTTGACGTGATGAAGGTCTGGACCGACGAAACCTGGAAGCACCGGACGAAATCTACCGGCCGCCGGTTCAGGCCCGGCATGCTGTCATGGAACTACTGGGCCGGTGACGGCTACATCATGGCCGCGAGCCCCGACGGGAGGCCCCGGGGGAAATTCCTCTCCAACGCCATCTGTCCCTCAAACGGCGCTGATATCAACGGCCCTTCGGCCAATGCCAATTCTGTGGGCAAGGCCCTGGGCGGAAATACAACTGACGGATCCGGAGACTGGGACAATTACATCAACCTGCTTCCCAACGGAGCGAGCCACACCATGACCTTCAATCCCTCCATGGTGCGCGACCCGGAGCACCGCGGCAAATTCAGGGCCTTTCTGAGGGGATATATCGAAAAGGGCGGAACCGCCCTGCAGGTAAACATGCTTGATCCGGAGGTGCTCCGCGACGCGCAGAAGCATCCCCAGGACTACCGCCATCTCCTGGTGCGCATCACCGGCTACAACGCATACTTCGTTACCGTGGGGAAGGAGCTTCAGGACGAGGTCATAGCGCGCCTGAGCCACGCGAAGATCTGAGCGGCTCCGGCACAATATGCGCAGGCAACAGGCACGGCCGTTTATATCAAAGACGAGGTTATCAGAAAGATGAAAGGGTCTATCAGGCAGAGAATCCTGCTGGTGCTGATGAACAGATACGTACTGGTCATTGTCAACATCATCCTGGCCGGCATCATCCTGTCAATAATCAGCGAGGTGACTGAGCTGGTGCTTACCCCGGAGAATGACACGGACGAAATGGTGCACCTGTGCAACGGCATAGCGATCATCCTGTACGGGTACGGCGTGGCGATAGAGTTCAGGGGATCGCTGATGAAAAGCTTCAGGCTGTACCCCGCCTTTGCCGACCCCATCCAGGAAATGACCGATAAATTGTGCCATACCTTCGGCATTTATTTTCTGCTCCTGGGCCTGGTGCAGGAAATACTGGTCCATATCGTCATAATGCACAGCCGCGTTCTCGATATTATCGGCAACGAAAATTACATATTCGCCATCTGCGTTGCCATCCAGACCATCGTAACGGTGCTGGTCATCGTGTTTACCTTTTCGCTTGTCGCGGTTGCCCGGCGGCTCCGACAGAGGGAGGCGCTGAGCCTCCAGGCGGAGGATAATTGAATCCCATGACCCGCGAACCGTCAATCACCGCCCTGACCGGGACCATACTGGAGATACAGCGGATGTCCACCGAGGACGGCCCGGGCCTACGCACCACGGTCTTCTTCAAGGGATGCTCCCTCCGCTGTCTCTGGTGCCACAACCCGGAAAGCCTCGAAATGAAGCCCCAGCTCCACTGGCTGGAGCCGCGCTGTATCGGGTGCAGGCTCTGCCTGGAGGTGTGCCCAAACGGGGCCCTTGCCTTCACCGACCGGGGCATCGTCATTGACCGCGCGGTCTGCCGCGGCTGCGGCGCCTGCGCCGGGGAATGCCCGTCAACGGCGCTGGAGCTTCTCGGCAGGAGCTGGACGGTGGAGGCCCTGGTCGCGGAAGTCATCAAGGACGCCGCCTATTTCGGGGAACACGGCGGCATCACCGTTTCGGGCGGCGAGGCGGCCCTCCAGGCCCCCTTCGTGTCGGCATTCCTGAAAGAGCTGAAGGGGAGGGGCATCCATACCGCCCTGGACACAAGCGGCCAGTGCAGCCGGGGATACCTCGACATGATCCTTCCCTATGCCGACCTGGTCCTCTATGACATCAAGGAAATAGACCCGATCCGGCACAAGCAGTTCACCGGGAGCGGCAATGAACTGATACTTGAAAATCTTCTCCACGTCGCCGGTTATATCGGCACCCATGTGCTGCCGCGGGAGCTGTGGATCCGCACGCCCGTGATCCCCGGCGCCACCGACCTTGAAGAAACCATAGCAGGCATCGGCGCCTTCATCGCGGACAATCTCGGCGGCAGGGTGAGCCGGTGGGAGCTGTGCGCCTTCAACAATCTGTGCCGCGACAAGTACCGCCGCCTCGGCATGGACTGGGCATACAAGGAGGCAAGGCTCCTTGACCGGGATACGATGGAACGCCTTGCCGGGGCGGCCAGGTCCTCCGGCGTCGATCCCGCCATAGTGCAATGGAACGGCTCGACGGAGATGGATGGAACAGAAAAGGGCGGCGGGAACAAAAAACCGACAACACGGGTTTGCTGATAGACTTTATGCATGCGGGGTATCGCCATGACTGCTTTAAAAAAAGAATTCAGCACTGAAGATATCGCGGCGCTTGAGCCGAATGAAAAGGTGGCCCTGGTGGCCACGGTCAATCCCGAGGGCCTGCCCCACGTTTCCCTCCTCACATCGCTGCAGGCCATCGGGCCGAACCGTATGGCCCTGGGCGAGTTTTCCCGGGGCCTGAGCAAGGAGTTTATGCAGAAAACCCCCGAGGTGGGATTTCTCATAATGACCCTTGACCGTCATCTCTGGCGCGGCACCGCGCGGTGGACGCACCTCATGAAGGAGGGCCCCGAATACCAGATGATGAACGAAAAGCCGATGTTCCGCTACAACACCTACTTCGGCATCAACACGGTCCACTACTTCGACCTGGAGGAGACGACGGAGCGGGAGGGGCTGCCCCTGGGTTCGATAGCCCTGGCCGCGGTGAAAACCGCCATTGCCCGGGGAGGGGCCCGGCGGAAGATACGCCAGATACTCAAGCCCTTCGCCCTGAGCATCGTTGACCGGATCGACTCGCTCAAGTTCCTATCTTACATCGACGGAGGCGGATTTCCGCGCCTGGTTCCCCTTCTGCAATGCCGGGCGGCGGACAGCGGCAGGCTTGCCTTTTCCATGGGCCCCTACGGCGACGAGCTCGCGGCCATCCCGAAGGGGTCCACCGTGGCCGTTTTCGCCATGACCATGAAGATGGAGGACATCCTGATGCGCGGCGTCTACAACGGAGCCCGGCGGTACCGCGGCGTTCGCCTCGGCACGGTTGACATCACCTGGGCCTACAATTCCATGCCGCCGGTCCATGGCCAGATCTATCCGGAGACCGAGCTCAAGCCGGTAACGAGCTTCTGACACCATGCGTTTGGCCCTGATCATCCCTCTGCTTCTCGGCGGCCCCCGCTATGTCCCGAAGCATGACTTCGCGCTGACCATTACCATCTATCGGATTAACAGCCAGAAGCTCTGGACCTATGCCCTTGACATGACGGGCATATCAGTGACGCGCCATTCCCCCGGCGGCGAGCCGGACCTCGTCGTCCACCGGCGCGCCCTCACCCTGAAAGAGATCAAAAAGCTGGACCGCTTCGTCGGCCGTTATCCCTTCGACAGCCTGGAAAAGTATTACATCAATGAGGGCATCCACGGAGACACCGGGACGGTATACTGCATCAGGATACACGGGGGGATAACGGACCACTATGTCTACTATGCCAGGCCGGGGCGGGTGCAGGAGCTGAACCGCTTCATCAACAGGCTCCTTCCGCGCCAGTACCGGCTGTGGGACGAGGAGCGATGAATCAGCGGCACAGGTACTCCGCCACCTTATAGACGAAGTACGCGATCAGGACGACGAACAGAATGATGAGCGCCATGTTCATCCGGCGGAACACCCTCTCCGGTATGTCGCGGTGCCTCCGGTGTATGACCATCACCAGTATGAGAAGGTATCCCACCAGGCCGGTCACGCCGGAAATGACAAAGACAAGCCTGAGGATAAAACCCGCTTCGCTGAAGAGCCCCAGGTCGAGGAACACCTTGAATCCAACGATCCACCAGAGCACGATGCTCGGATTGGTGATGGCAAGGGTGAATCCCGTCATGTATCCCACCGCGTGTTCGTTCTTCCTGCCGTTAGGCGGACAATCAGCGGCGGAGACATGGTGCCGGTATTCCCTGATTGAATGATAGAGGAGGAACGACAGCACGGCGGTGCCCAGGAGGTAAAAAACCAGCTGAAACCGTACCGACGCGAGGAACCCGCCCAGCCCGAAGAGGGTGAGGATTCCGTATATCAGGTCCGAGGTTCCCGATCCCAGGGCGATCATGATGGCAGGCTTCCTGAGTCCGCGTATCGCCTTTTTAATTACCTGCAGCTGCACCGCGCCTATGGGAATCGCCGAGAGAAAACCAAGGACGACCCCGAAGACGACGACAATGCCGTAGCTGATGACGATATTATATTTCATCTATTCTCCGGCATATACCTGGTTCTATTGACCCCCCTGTCCCCCCGAGGGGGCACGAAGCAACAATTGCAAGTCGGTTATATTTATTCAAATGATCAACATGTTCATTACATGCGGAAATACATGCTGATCTCCAGTTATACAAAAAGCCCAATGCGAAGAATATCATCTGAATCATAATGCAAATAATAATTGTAAAATAATTATACTGCTTTAGATTGAAGTGATAGATTATACATTACCCCTCAGAAAGATTCCACGTGCCCCCTCGGGGGGACAGGGGGGTGTACAGGAAAACATTGATGCGCATGGCACCCACGACATTTGAGCGGATCGTCCGCGGGATTCACCGGGAGATAATGGACTCCCTCGAACCCGGTCTCAGGGCCAAAGCTGAAGAGGTGACCATTGTCATTGAGGACCGTCCCCCCCGCAGTGAAGCCGGGCCCGGCGGCGAGGACGACCTCCTGGGGCTCTACGAGGGAATTTCCCTCACGGAACGCCATATCGATGACATGGAAGCCGTTGCCGACCGCATAACCCTCTTCCGCGTCCCCCTTCTTGACGCGTGCGGCAGCGAACGGGAGCTGAAAGAGGAGATACGGATCACCCTCATCCATGAGCTCGGGCACTATTTCGGGTTTGGGGAGGACGAGCTCATCAAGCGGGGGCTGTGATCCGCCGACGCCCCGTGTCAGTCAGGACGCTCCACCACTTTCACAAATAGGTTTATCGTCTTCCGCTGGCGCCATATCGTCAGCTTCAGCGTCTGGCCCGGCGCCATCTCGCCGACAATTTTCAGCAGATCCATATAGGTGCTGATATCCTTGTCATTGATTTTAAGTATGATATCGCCGACCCTGACGCCGCCCCGTTCCGCAGGGCTCCCCTGGATCACCTCGCCCACGAAGGCCCCCTGGTTCGATTTGAGCCCGAGCTCCTGGGCGTATTCCTCGGTGATCTGGGCGATGCTCACGCCGATATATCCGCGCTTGATCTTCTTGTGCGTCTTCAGCTGTTCCAGGATGGAGCGGGCCGTGTTGATGGGAATGGCGAAACCGATCCCCATGTATCCGCCGGTCTGCGAATAGATCATGCGGTTGATGCCGATCACCTCTCCATAAATGTTTATAAGAGGCCCGCCGCTGTTGCCCGGGTTGATGGAGGCGTCTGTCTGGATGTGGGACCCCCCCATCATGTCGACATCCCGTCGGCCGATGGCGCTCACCACGCCGACGGTAAAGGTGCGGTCAAGTCCGAAGGGATTGCCGATGGCCACGGCCCAGTCGCCCACCTGGACACGGTCAGAATCGCCCAGGTACGCCGGCTTGAGCTTCCCCGGAACATTTATCTTGAGAAGGGCCAGATCGGTCCGTTCGTCGGAGCCGACGATGGTCGCCTTGTACGTCTTCTCATTGATGCCCACCGTCACCGTGTCCACGCCGGCCACCACGTGATGGTTGGTGCAGACGTACCCGTCTTCGGATATGATGAAGCCGGACCCGAGGCCGCGGCGCCGTTCAGTCCGGGCGCGGCCGCCGCCGCCGAAGAACTCCCTCATGAAGGGATCATCGAAAAAGGGATTGGGCTGGACGCGCACTATCTGCTCGGTCGTGATATATACGACCCGGTCCTTGTACAGGTTGAATATTTTCCTGAAAGTGTCCTGTATCTCGACCGCCTGAGCCGTCTCGGCTTCCTTGCGGAGAGGCGACTGGCCTATGTCGCCGAACAGGGTTGAATCGCCTGACTTGAAGCACGAGAACTGGTACAGCGCGAACATGACAGTCAGCACCGCCAGGGGAACGATAAATTTAATTTTTTCCTTCATCACCCTCTCCTTTCATTATGCATAGAATCCGGTCATATTGATGCGGTTCCGGCATCCTGTCAGGGAAGCCCGCCGCTGAACTCTCTCTTTCTGCTTTTATTCTCCCGGTCCTTGTCCTTCTGGATCTCTTCCCTGAATATATACCGGTAATCATTTGAATCATCGGGATTGATCTGTTCCAGGTCGACCTTGTTTACCTCGGGCTTTTCCTTGCACCCGGAGAAGCCAATGGCCGTCACCGCCGAGAGAATAACACAAAGGATTTTCAAAATGAACCTCTTTCCTGGCACTTGGTATTAATAGAATTATAATTTAATTCAAGTATTTTATTGAAAAGATGCAAAAAAATGGCGTTAGCTGGCTGAAGGTACATTATTAAATTAGCAGTTTGCTGAAAACAGCAAAATGCTAATCGATACATGGATGTATCGTCGTTTTTCGAGGCATCAGCCGAGAAAAACGTGAGGTTTTGCGAATTCACTTCGTAAAACCGCCCCTGAAAAACTCCATGGATGGAGTTTTTCAGGAAACTGTTAGATATTTCATAAAAATGTCATTGCGAGGAGCATGGCGATGAAGCAATCTTGTCATTATTATCATATATATTCATGAAAAGATACTTTATTTTACACAATCAAATGCATGATCGCTTCGCTGCGCTCGCGATGACATGCAAAAAAATTATTTGTGCGGAGTGACCCCATGATCACACGAATTGACCACGTCGCCATCGCGGTGAAAGATTATGACAAGGCATACCGTTTTTTTTCGACGCTTCTGGGCGCCATACCGGGCTCCAGCAGCCGTGACGCCTCGATGAATTATCTCTGGCAGAACTTATACCTGGGCGACCTGAGCAGGCTCGAGCTCCTCACCGCCACCGGCCCGAAAAGCTTCCTCGACGGCTTTCTCGCGAAAAAGGACGGCGGCGTTCACCATATCACCATGCAGACGCCGGATCTTAAAAAAGCCGCTGCCGAGCTTGAGCGCAACGGTATCCCCTACTTTGGATACCATGAATACGGGAGCGTCTGGAAGGAACTCTTTATTCACCCGAAGGACGCTTTCGGGGTCCTGATTCAGATCGCCGAATTTACAGCCGACGACTGGCTTCCGCTGTCGGTGCGGATGACCGGATCAAAGAAATTCAGGGTTGAGCCAAAGAACGGAGGCTGCAGCCTGACTCTCCCCCATCCCGGCGGCGGGACGGTCACCATTGACCTGAACGCCGGTGAAATGGAACAGTTGCGAAAAGAACTCGTTGACAAATCGCCGGTTTCGTGATATTTTTTTACTAGCAGCTCCGGGAGGGAACAGCCATGGTCATTAAGACTGATTTAGAGAAAATACCACTAACCAGGGCCCCGATCACGCGGACCGCACCCGATACGGCGGTCCCGCGGCATGACAGCGGAAACCAGCGCGTAACATCCCGGAATATCACGGAGCGGCTCAGCATTGAGCGCTCCCTCGGCGACGCCCTGAGCATCGCCCAGATGTCGCAGAACGTGATACAGCGGGCCATCTCAATTTCCATGCGCCTCAAGAGTATCGCCGCCACGGCAATGGCCACCGGCAGCGTCAACACACAGGCGCTGACCGAAGCCATGTATGATATCCGGTCCGCCATGGGGGCTTACGGCGAACAGGTCCCCAATCCGGTGCAGCCTGCCAATACCCCTTCGGCAAAAATCGTTGAAATGCCCGATATCAGCGGCGCCCTTTCCTCGGTGCGCGATATTGCCGTCAATATCCGGAAGGGTGACTATAACCAGACCCGACAGACAGAAGAAGCCGGCAGAAACCTGGCAGGGTATCTTAAAAGCTACAGGATTGCCGAGGATAGGATCACCAACCTGATGAGAGAAACAAGCGCCGGTTTCGCTCCGGTCAACGGCATTCGATCAGCCGAGCTGGTGGGACAGATCAAGACAGCCCTGGAAGCAAATCCTGATTACGCTCTTTCCGTTCAGGGAAATATTAATCATGCAACAGCGGCACGGCTGATGGCCTGATACCGCTTCATCTGTGTGAGGAACCGTGCCGTTTTCTCTCCTCCCATCTTCGATCATGCAAAAAAATGGATAAAAAAATTTTTAAAAAAATAGATTTATCTTGACTTTAAATTAATTTTAATTTACATGATCAAATCATAAGTTATTATTCTCACCTATTAATTCTGGTTACAACAAAAAAGAGATCGATCTTAATCGTGAAGTGAAAAAGAATAATTTAAAGCTAAATTAGAAGTTGAAATAATTAATAGAACGCGATTAATTACCGGACCTTTGACATATATCAAATACGACTAAAACACAGCGATGACGATCAAACAGGGATTAAAACCAACCATACCGCTCACCAATGAATATCCATCTATTCATTCCGAAAACAGCAAATCATGCCTCAAAAACAACGATATTTCCCGAAACAGCTCTTCAAGCGCCGCCGTTCTTCAAACAATAAGCAGGTTTTACGATGCACTGGACAGCTCCCGGCAAAACCTCTCGCCGGAACCCGAGGTGAACGGCTGCTTTGCGGTCCGCCTTGCCCTGTTCCTGATCGAAACGATTAGCGCTAAAAAATTCTCCCTTAACGCCGCGGGCTGTTTCAGCCAGGTCTTTTACCGCCATTGTCTTGCTTCAGCTTCGCAGGCGGGCCTGACTGACGAAATCAACGACAACGAACTCCTGGTCATCTATATCAAGCAATGCCTGCAGCTGATGGAAAAAAGCGGCATTCTGGAAAGAAACCGGCGTCATGCCAGGATATGCGTTAACGCAATGTCCCCAGCGGTACTCTACCACAGGCTCTTCAATGCCTTCTGGAACAGCACGCCATGGGAGGACCTGTTCCCCTCGGACAGGGAATCAGCGCGGGAGCTCAAAGCCACCCGGGGCATCCTCAAAGACCTTCTACTCCGCCGGCACGGCGCCGTTGCCCTGGGGGCCATAGCGAATGAATATTTCGAGATGACCGGCTTCAGCAACCGGAACGATCTTTTCATGATATCCTTCCTTGACTTCTACTTCTTCACATGGCTCAGGCACTTCGGCATGGTGCGGTATTTGAATGAGGATGATCTCGCCCCGGTGCGGATAACCGTAACCGACAGCGGAAGAAAATCCCTGAATTCATATTAATAATTAATCTTGACTGCATTAAAATACTCTAATAAACATACCCGCGACGGCCATTTATCTGTCAATTTGAGGTACCCCATGAAGAAATGCAGCGTTATACTGGTGGCATTACTCTTTGCGCTTTCCTGCGCAAAATACCATGTTAAAAATGAAATCAGCCATGGTTCTAACCTTAAAAAATTGAAAAAAACCGGCATTATAATTCGGAAAACCCACAACACGCCCATTTCGCTCAAGCTTTTCAACAAGAACCTCTCCCAGTGGCTGGTGCCTTATCAAAAGGTCAAAGAACTGGTTCTCATCGAAAACACCAGCAAGAACCTGAACAGGTCAAAGATGGAATCTGACCGCTTTCTTCAATTCTCCGATACCGGCGATTTCCAATCCTATCAGTGCCAGGGCATCGTTGCCCATTATCTGGCACAGAACAAGGAGGAGCTGGATAAAATCAGAAGCGAGAATAATCTCGACAGCATCGCCATTTATGAGGTTGACGCGGGCTATTCGCTGGAATTGCAGTACACCGACTTCAGTTCCATGATCATCATTGTTGACAACAACAACAAGATCCTCTACATGGACAGGCAGCATGATAAGTATGAAACATTTGAAATCGACGCTAAAATCATGCGGGAAGAGCTTCTCGATCTGATAAGCAACAGGCTGATCAATAAAATTATCGATCTGAAATACGTTAAGGAAAAATGATGAATACTGTGGAGACGGCGGGAGTCGAACCCGCGTCCTACAATCCAGCCCTGCAGCCTCTACATGCTTGTCCTGTTCATTTGATTTAAGATATTCCACCGGGATCAGGCGCCGTTAGAAATATCCGAGTTCCCTGTTGTTTCGCCCTTATTCCGGGATCTTAGAAATCAGGCTATCCTCTGTTTATGACACTTTCAGCCGCCCCAGAGGAGCAGACCATCTGAAAGCGTGACAGTCAATTAAGCTGCCAGTGCAAAGTTATCGTTTGCAGTTACGTTAAGCCTGCCATTTTTAACGAGGTGACAGCACACTCGGCATGCAACTGTAAAACTGATAATGCAGTCGAAACCAAAATCGTCCCCTGCAGTGATAATATATAGAACAGCCCCGAGAACGTCAATACTATGTTGATAAAAGCCGTTTGTTTTTTACGAGAATCAATATATTCCTTACCACGCTGCGCTGCATTATTGTATAAATAACGTATTTATTGAAATCCAATTGTTAATTTTCATTGACATTATCCTCATATTATATAGAAAAATAGTTATTCTTGATCTATTCAGCTTTTCCCGAGGAATTTTTCTTTACACTGACTCGGCATACTATTAATAATCGCCTCATGAAGAAGAATACAGTTACAATGCTTATCCCCCTGCTGGCAATATCCCTCTTTTTCTGGGATATGACCGGCAGCACCGCCACGGGAGTCGGCCCCATGGCCCTTGCCGCCGATAATTCAGAATCGGAAATCCCCCTTTCCTTTAAAAGCGTCATAGGAACCTGGAGCCTGAAGTACTCGGGAAATTACGGCTATACCTTCAGCCTCAGCCCGAGCTACCGGGCGACCGTCATCCTCTACCTGAACATGGAGATACTTACCTTCAGGGGCGTTTACACCATTGAAGACGGGAACAAGCTCCGCATTAATATCAACGAAATGAAAGATGAACACCGGGGCGGGGGAAGAAGCAAAGGCTTTGTCAAGGCAAAGTCATCATACTTCCTGTTCGGGGGATACAAGACCAGAAAGAGCGGGCGGGAAACCCTCTACCTCAGGCCCATGGCCATCATCATCGACGGCAATAATTCAGAAGGGTACTTCGAGCCCCTCATCAAGCTGGCGAAAAGCTGATGCCATCGGTCGAGGATATATATTTCACCAACAATGCGGGCCGGCGACTGGCCGGCAGGATATACCGGCCGGATAAAGCCGGCGACGCGGGGGTACTGTTCAGCCATGGCCTGTTTTCAAGCAAGGACGGCTACAAGATAACCAGGATGGCCGATGATATCGCCGCGACCGGCCATCCCCTCATGACTTTCGATTTTTCCTGCGCCGGCGAATCGGGGGGGAGCATAGCCGACCTTTCGACACTGCAGGAGGTAGAGGACCTTGCCTCGGCTGTGGACTGCTTCAGGGAACGTGGCATGAAACGGATCCACCTCATGGGGTCCAGCATGGGCGCCGCGGTTTCCATCCTGTACGCGTCGCGGCAGGACCCCTCAATTGAATCGCTCATCCTTATAGCTGCGCCCGTTGACCTGCAGGGCCTGTTCACGAAGGCCACCGGAATTGCCGATGTTTCGACCCTCCCGACCGATGGAATGACTGCCGTCGAGGGGATCGGCCTCAAGAACAGCTTTTTTCTTGAACTGCCCCGCATCGACATGATACGGGCGCTGAACGACATACGCGTCCCGGTCCTCGCCATACACGGCGGCCGCGACTCGGTCGTTGAGCCGCGGAATGTCGATCTCCTAGAAGAAAACGTTTCAACCTTTACCAAGACGGTCATCATCGACGACGGCGACCACAACCTTACCCGCGAAACTGATATTCGGTTCTTGAAGGACACGATCATCAACTGGCTGCAGGATGAGTACTGCGCCTATGCATGAGATGCCGGGGATGGATGACTGATATGCTCGCGCTCTATGTGCTGATCCTGGGGATCCTCCTTATAGCCGTCGGCGGCGCCGAGGTCATTCTACCCCTGAAGGCCTACCGGTTCTGGCATAAGTGGGTCTCATTGAAGCTTTTCTTTCTCCACGGCCTGCTCCTCATTGCGGCCGGGTTTCCCCTGACCGTATACAAAGGCCCCCTCTCCATCATCCTTTTCGTTTTCGGCCTCCTTGCGGTCCTGATGGGGCCCTTCGTTCTCATCTATCCTGACAAAATCAGACAGATGTTTCTGGCAATGGCGGAGGAACTCAAGGACCATGACATTAAAAGAATTATCTACGCGGAGGGATTGCTGAGGATCACCGCGGGCATCATCTGCGTAACCAGCTACGCGCTGCGGTGACGGCCTGAAATGACGAAGGCGCGGCTACCAGGGCCGCGCCTTCCCTTGAAACAACTGCGGGTCACTACCAGAGCTTAATTTTCCCCGCCTTTTTGAGCAGCTGCTTGCCGCCGTCTTCGATCGCCTTTTTCCCGGCTTCCTTTCCCGCCTCCAGCAGGACATCCCCCGCCACCTGTTTGATGAGATCATCAAGAGATCCAAGCTTCGGATGGGTGAGGTCCGCCGTCGGCTTGCTCGTGGTGCCAGCCACCTTGAACTTCATGTAGATCATGCCGTTCTTGTTCAGGAGAGGCTTCAGGGCGGTGTCGGCTATCTTGTCGGGATTCACGTATTTCTTTGCCCCCAGGCGCTTGAGACCGGACTCTATCTGCCTCCTCAGTCCGACCTTTACGGCGCTGTTGCGGTCCTTGGTCAGCTCCAGCTCAAGGTTCACGCCCAGCGCCTTGGAATTTGTGTTGAACGAGCCGTCAAAGAGGAGCCTGCACTCCTTCAGCTTGAGATTTCCGTTGGAAAGCTTCGCCAGTCCCGCCTTGTACCAGAGGTCAACATAGGCCAGTTTCGATCCCTTCCAGGACTGCTTTCCCTTGAGAAATCCGAGGGCGTCCCCGAGGTACTTGCCCAGAATATTGTTGCCGGCTATGGCGTTGAAAATCTGCAGTCCGGACACCACCCCTTCGGGGGAACCGGCATGAAGGGAGACTTCCGGGTCGACCTTCCTTGTTTTAAGGTCAAAGGGCTTCACGTTACCGTCTATATCCAGGGTAATGTCAAAGGTATCGACGGTCCCGCTCTTGACCGGGCCGACGTTCCTGATTCCCATGTAAACGGTCACCTTCGCATTGTTCTTCTTCTCCAGCTCCTTTGGGTCTATGATGATGTTGTACACCAGGGCCGTCAGCTTGTAGATCTGGACCCGCTGGTCAAGCTTCCCGTCGTAGTAATTAACGGTCCCGTTTTTCACGCCGACTTCGCCGATATTGATCGCCACGGGGATGTCGTCCGCGGTAAAGGGCTTTTTCGGCTCCTTGGCCTCTTCGGCCTTTTTCCGGGCGAGCTCTTCCTGCTCCTCCTTGGTCAGCTTTTTCGGCCGGGTCAGGTCGTCAAAGTTGAAGGCCCCGTCCTTGCTCCGCGCCACGTTGATCACCGGCGTGTACAGGACGGCTTCCTTGAGCTGGAACTGCTTCTTCAGCAGCGGCAGGAACTTGAGCTTCAGCCGCAGCGATTCCATGCTGACAAAGACATCGCCTGCGGGAACGGGCTTGCCCTTAAGGGCTTCCAGCTGCTTCTCGGTCTTGAAGTTGGAAATCGTCACCTTCTTGACCTCGATGCCGGAAACGACAGAGAAAATGCCCACGTTGATGTCCTGAATCTGAACATGACGGTTCAACGCTTTGATCATCTGGTTCTGCACGAGCTCTTTATTGACGATAAAAATGATTGCAACGCTCGCGATGACAATAAGCAGTAGTATGAAAGCAACAAAACCGCCCAGTATCTTTAAAATCTTTTTTACCATACGCCACTCCTTAACACGTAAGATTCTGACCGAGAAAAAAGTGTATCCCTACGACCCGGAATATACAAGCAATTTTTTTATTGCGGGAATCCGGCTGGACGTCGAACCGGGAAGTGTTTCTTCCCGGCCCGTCTCTATCATGAACAGTGCTGCACCGGCCCCGTGATTACGCGACTACCACACAATGCCGAAGGTCACGCCGACGTTAAATCCATTGTTGAAATAATAGGTAAAGGGTATATCAATAATGACGGGACCGAAGTTAAGACCGGGCCCGCAGAATATCTTGGGCAGGAATTTCGTCGGGCCGGTACCCGACTGACGCCCGTACACGGAATAAAGTCCAACAAGGCTGCCGTCCGTCACGGCTCCCATGGATGAATAATTCATCCGCGATGATCCAAAGGCAAAATCGATCCCGAGTCCCGCGTGGATGTTCAGCACCCAGAATAGGCGCACCGCGGTGGAAAGCTCAAGGGGTATGACGTAGGATTCCGTCTTGATGAAGATGCGCAGTTCCGGCTGCGCCAGGTAGCCGCCGCTCGATACGGGGTTCGCCTTGTAGTGCACCATGGTCCTGTTTCTCTGCCAGTTCAGCCCGGTACCGATGGAGAGGCCGCGCCACAGGACGAATTTCACCGGGGGGGCTTTCGGTGAGATGATCTGGTAATTGAGCATGCCTCCGGCGTTGATCCCGTCAAAGTCGAAGTACATATAGGAATATTTCAGCATGCCGAACTTGGCCGATATGGTCAAATCGGCCGGGAGCTTGACGCCCACGTTGAGTGTCCAGGCATTCCAGGCGACGCCGAGATAGACATCGCCCTGTTTCCTCAGCTGATTTATCAGTCCCTTGTAATATCCGAGGTTCGTCGTCGTTGCCGGCACCTGCGCCGCTCCCATGGTCCCCACCGTTATTGAAAACTTGTCAAAGCCCTGATAGCCGCGCTGGGTCGCGACCGCTGACGAATAGGCGCTGGCATTGGCAAAACCCTTGACCAGCTTCGCCTGGCGCTGATACGGCAGGAGCGTCTCGTTTATGAACGTCTGGGCGGCAGGACCGAGGCTGGAAGTTCCGTAAAGCCATGCCCGCGCATCGCGGACGCTGAAAACGATAAGAGCCGCCATGGCCATCAAAACAATATATCTCTGTTTCATTTTGAATCCTCCATGCAGAAATGTTTAATCACTCAAGCAGTCCATATAATATATAAAAAATGAAAATTATAATTCAATATTTTTTTCTTTTTTTAACCAAATTTCTGCCTTCGTGTCGCATTATCACCATGTTAGACGGGGCATTTCAGCTTTATGGGGGATGTTTACGGTTCGAAGGGCAGTATCTGACAGCCGGGAATGTTTATGAAAACAATCCAAACGCGCTGGACAATGCAAAGCCTGCCGGGAAAACAAAGAGGGCGGAGCTTGCCTGCTCCGCCCTCCCGGTAGTTTCTATGCGATGTTGCCTATTTGAGATTCTCGATCAGCACTGCCGCTCCCATGCCGCCGCCGACGCAGAGGGTGGCCACGCCCCACTGGATATCACGGCGCTTCATTTCATTGATGAGGGTGATGATGATACGCGCGCCGGTACAGCCCACGGGGTGGCCCAGGGCAATGCCGGAACCGTTCACGTTCACGATGGAACGGTCAAGGCCGAGGCCGCGCTCTACCGAAAGATACTGGGCGGCGAAAGCCTCGTTGCATTCGATCAGGCCGATATCATCCAGCTTTTTCCCGGTCTTCTTGAGGAGCTTCTGTACCGCCGGGACCGGGCCGTATCCCATCAGGTGCGGCTCGCAGCCGGCAATGGCGTTCCCCGCGATGCGTGCCATGGGCTTCCTGCCCAGCTGGTTCGCCTTATCCATGGACGTAATGACCATGGCCGCGGCCCCGTCGTTCAGGCCGGAGCTGTTGCCGGCGGTGACTGTCCCGTTCTTCTTGTCGAATGCCGGCTTCAGCGCGGCCAGGTTTTCCATGGTGATGTCCCGCCGGGCGTGCTCGTCGGTGGTGAACATCTTCGGATCGCCCTTCTTCTGCGGCACCGGCACCGGAACTATCTCGTCCTTGAATTTTCCGCCGTCGATCGCGGCGATCGCCTTCTTGTGGCTCTCGAAGGCCACCTGGTCCTGGTCCTGCCGCGATATGTTGTATTTCTTCGCGAGGTTCTCGGCCGTCTGGCCCATGATGAAGGCCTCGCCGAGGAGCTGGCTCCCGGAGTGGAGCAGCTCCCACATCGAGTCGGTGAACTCGCCGTGGGTCAGGCGCAGCCCCCACCGCGCGTTGTGGACCACGTAGGGAGCATTGCTCATAGATTCGCACCCGCCGGCCAAAACGATCTCCGAATCGCCGGCTATGATCTGCTGCGACCCGAAGATGGCGGCCTGCATGCCGGAAGCGCATTGCCGCTGGATGGTCGTCGCCGGCACCTCGACGGGGATGCCCGCCTTGAGCGCCGCGGTGCGCGCCGTGTTGGCCTCGGCGCTCGTCTGGACGCAATCGCCGAAAATAACGTCATCAAGCATGTCGCCGGTAAGGCCGGCCCGCTTCATCGCCTCTTCCATGACGATGGCCGCCAGCTGATAGGCCCTGACGTCCTTGAGGGATTGCCCGAAGCTTGCTATGGGTGTCCTGCACCCTGATAAGATAACAACCTCTTTGTTAGCCATACTGTTACTCCTGAATGATGTTCGTATTGAATTTGGAGGCCCTTGAACCCCGGCCCCTGACCACGATTACAATGAACACGCGGTTTGTCGAATGCATACTGTTAATCCAAACAAACATCAGGCCGGAAATATGTCAAGACAGATAGGGTTGGACGCCGGCCAGCCGGGGAAAACTGACAGGGTGTCACGGGGAACGGCAGACGCGGGTGTAATGGCCGGGGACTCAGCGCGTAGTCTCTTTTTTCCTGCCCAGGGAAGCGTAGTCCCGCTTGAGGGCCTTGCCGATCAGGATGCTTTGATAGAAGGAGCCTGTGTTTACCGTGTGCTCTTTCTCGTCAACCTCATACGACTCATTTTTCGGATGCTCTATTCCAAGATCGATAAGCCCGCAGGATTCGCGGTAATAGGCGTTGTAGATGCTCCTGAGCTTTGCGTACTTGGCATCGTCGAAATTGATATGAATCTGATACGCTTTTCTACAGGGTATCCTGTTCAGAATCTCGGATACGGCCGCAATGTCCTTGTTCCGGTACTTCAGGTCAGGCTTTGAATCGGAATGCTTGGATTTCTTTTCATGTCCCTTGCCCGGCATGTACATCACTACGGACCGGTTGTTCCAGCGCAGGTAACACCGTATCATCTCCTTCATCTCCTTTTTGTGCCTGTACCAGGAAGGGTTCACCAGCGGTTCGATATATTCGGCATACAATGGCAGTTGGAGAAGGTTAAGGTTGCAGTTCTTTCCCAGTGATTTTTTCATCTCTGCTATGATCTTCCGGTACTCGGAAAACGCTATTTGCTGCAGTATGCCCCTGCGTGAGCCCAGCTGGTAGGACCTCCATTCCTCGATGAATTTCTTGAATCCCTTTTCATCCAGGCCTGCGGCGCTGTAGATCCAGTTGGAGTACACCAGCACCATTGAATTGGCGTCCTGTTCCTGGGTCCACCCTCCGAACGACAGTATCAGCAGCCCGTCATCCTTGAGATAGTAGGAAGCTATGTTTCGAATCATTTTTGCAGTGGTGACGTTGAGGATCAGTGCCTCGGAGGTGAAGGTCCCCATGACCAGACCAGTCATCTGCTCAACGACTTCCGGTATCATGCCCCAGGCCATGCTGCTGTCGCCGACAAGGAGGATATCGCAGGACTTGGGTCCTTTTACCAGCAGCGGAAGTTTTTCAAGTTCCAGCTGAGAGCCCACCATGCAGCCGGCTTTCCTCGTGAACTCCATATTCAGCCCGTAGACCGCCCCGACCTTCCTGAATTCATCATGAAAAGGATTATCGGTGATGTCGTCCCGCGCCCTCTTTTCCATTTCATGCTTCACATAGGAGTACTGGAGAAAAACCGACACAATCCCTCCCACAAGGAACGTCGCTATGACGGAAATGATCACTTTTTTCGAAGTCATGGTCCACCTAGAACTTGAAGTAGATAAAAGGCTGATCCTGTCCCGGAAAGATAAGCGCAAGCAGGAGCAGCACGCAGAGAATGATGATCACATGGGGCTTATTATTGACCTCGGGGAACCCCTGCTTGTCCACGGTATAGAACTTGACCCAGTGATCGATGATCAGGAATCCGAATATAAGGACAAGGGGCAGAAACGCCACCGCGGTGCTCATCCTGAAGTTCAGGGAGTCGTAGCCGAACATCCTTACCAGGAGCTTGGCGGCATTCTTGACGTCCAGGCGGAAAAAGGTCGCGGCCGCGGCGAAAAGAAAAAAGGTGATAAACCGCCTGACGAGATAATTGATGCGCGTGTATCTTGTGCCCAGGGCGTCCTCAATCGAAATGACAATACCCTGAATTGATCCCCAGATTATATAATTGAGGCCGGTGCCGTGCCAGATCCCGGAAACGATAAAGGTCAGCACCAGGTTCAGGTATTTCCGCGCCTTGCCGCTCCTGCTTCCGCCCAGGGGTATGTACACATAGTCCCTGAGCCAGAAGGAAAAACTGATATGCCACCGGCGCCATAGTTCGCCGAAGGACGAGGCGATATAGGGATAATTGAAGTTGGCCGGAAGTCTGAACCCCAGAAGCAGGGAGAACCCGATGGCCATGTCGCTGTAGCCGCTGAAATCGCCGTAAATCTGGCCGAGGAACCCGATCATGGTGGCCCAGGCCTCATGGATGTCCATCCGGTCCACGCCGAAGATCAGGTTCCAGTTGACATATGAACCCAGGTTGTCCCCGATGAGGAGCTTCTTGATGATGCCGGACGCTATGAGGACGGCGCTGAGAGAAAGCGTTTTCGTGGTAACGGGTTCACGCTCCTTCAGGTATTTGAAAAAATTCCCCCCTCTGAGAATGGGCCCGGAGGAAATCGTCGGCCAGAAGGTAATGAAAATCAGCGCATCGAACAGGGTCTCCGGCGGCTCGGCGTTGTTCCGGTATATATCGATCAAATAGCCGATGACCGTGCAGGTGAAGAAGGAGATGCCCAGGGGAATAAAAACGTTGAACATGGCTGAGATGTCTTTTGTTATCATCACCACGAATACATAATAGTATTTGAAGAATCCCCATACGAGGACCAGGAGCCCCACCAGGACGCGAAGAAAACCAACCGAACGGTTCCGGCGCAGGGTCGCGCCGGCATACCTGACCAGGACGGCGTACCCGAAAAGGATAAAAACGGCGGGCGGATACCAGAGGGCGTACATGAGGAGCGAGCTGACCGCGACAATGATATTCAATACAGCCGTCCTGTCCTTGAAGAACCGGTAGCAGATGAAATAGAGAGCGAAAAAAATAATCAAAATAACGGCTGTGAGATTTGATGTAAAATCCATTCTTGTTTATAAATATAATGATAATTTAAATTTTTTATGCGGATCGGCGTGTATGTTACACGCTAGAGCATTGAAAAATCTATATCAAAAAAGACATAGAGTACCGATAGTGTCAAGACAGATAATGTGCCGGAAGAAAAAATCATTGGTTAAACGCCCGGACCGGGAAATAAAACGGCCCCGATCCCACCGGACCGGGGCCTGGATGCCGCTACTTGCTGAAATTCAGCTTCTTGCCGTCGGAATCGACCTTAATCTTCTGATCCGCCAGCGACTCGCCGGAAAGGAGCCTCACGGAGAGCGGGTCCAGCAGATATTTCTGGATGGCCCGCCGGAGGGGCCGCGCGCCGAACTGCGGGTCGAACCCTTCCTCGACCAGGAATTCCAGGGCCTTTTTCGAGAACTCAAGGGCGATGCCCCGCTCCTTGAGGCGCGTGGCCACCTGGATGATCTGCAGCTTGACAATCTCGCCGATGTTCTCCTTTGAGAGCGGGTTGAAGATGATGACTTCGTCCACCCGGTTCAGGAACTCCGGCTTGAAATGGCCCTTCAGCTCCTGTTCAACGCCCTGCTTCCGCTTTTCGTACGGTATTGAGGCGTCACCGATGTATGACGTGCCGATGTTCGACGTCATGATGATCAGGGTGTTCTTGAAATCCACCACCCGTCCCTTGGAATCCGTAAGGCGCCCCTCGTCGAGTATCTGCAGAAATATGTTGAACACGTCCGGGTGCGCCTTCTCTATCTCGTCGAAGAGGACGACGGCATAGGGCCGCCGCCGCACCGCCTCGGTGAGCTGTCCGCCTTCCTCGTACCCGACGTAGCCCGGAGGGGCGCCGATGAGGCGGGCCACCGCGTGCTTCTCCATGTATTCGGACATGTCGATGCGGATGATAGCCTTCTCATCGTTGAACATGAACTGCGCCACCGCCTTGGCCGTCTCGGTCTTACCGACCCCGGTGGGCCCCAGGAATATGAAGGAGCCGATGGGCCGGTCCGGGTCCTGGATGCCCGACCGCGACCGGCGCACGGCGTTGGATATGGCCGATATCGCCTCGTGCTGTCCCACGACCCGCTTCTCCAGGAGCGCCTCCATCTTGAGGAGTTTTTCCTTTTCGCCCTCGAGCATCCTCGAAACCGGGATGCCGGTCCAGCGGGACACCACGGCGGCTATCTCCTGCTCGGTCACCTCCTCCTTGAGGAGGGTCTTGCCGCCCTGCATCGACTTCAGCTTCTCGTTGGCCGCGGCGAGTTTCTTCTCCAAATCTCCTATCTTGCCGTAGCGTATCTCCGCGACCAGGTTCAGGTTCCCCTCGCGCTCGGCCCGCTGCTCATCCATGCGCAGCTGCTCGATCTGCTCCTTTATCCTTCTTATCTGAGTGATCACTTCCTTTTCGCTCTTCCACTGTGCCACCAGGCCGCTCTTGCTCTCGTTCAGGTTCGCCAGCATCTCCTTGATCTTCTCCAGGCGGTCGCGGGACGCCTTGTCCTTTTCCTTTTTCAGGGCCTCGGTCTCGATCGTGAGCTGGCGCACCTTCCGCTCGATCTCGTCGATTTCGATCGGCATGGAGTCTATCTCCATCTTGATGCGGGAAGCGGCCTCGTCCACCAGGTCGATGGCCTTGTCCGGGAGGAACCGGTCGGTGATGTACCGCTCGGAAAGGACAGCGGCCGCGACGCAGGCGGAGTCGGATATGCGCACCCCGTGGTGCACCTCGTACTTCTCCTTCAGCCCGCGGAGGATCGCGATGGTGTCGTCCACCGTGGGCTCCTTGGTGAGCACCGGCTGGAAGCGCCGCTCCAGCGCCTTGTCTTTCTCGATGTACTTCTGGTACTCGTTCAGCGTTGTCGCCCCGATGCAGCGGAGGTCGCCGCGGGCCAGGGCTGGCTTGAGCATGTTCGAGGCGTCAACGGCCCCCTCGGCGGCCCCGGCCCCCACGAGGGTGTGGAGCTCGTCGATAAAAAGTATCACGTCGCCGGCGGATTCCTCCACCTCGGTGATGACCGCTTTCAGGCGCTCCTCGAATTCGCCGCGGTACTTGGCGCCGGCAATGAGGGCGCCCATGTCGAGGGCCACCAGGCGCTTGTTCTTTAAATTCTCAGGCACGTCGCCCTCGACCATGCGCCGCGCCAGGCCCTCCACGATGGCGGTCTTGCCGACCCCCGGCTCGCCGATGAGGACCGGGTTGTTCTTTGTCCTCCGCGTCAGCACCTGCATGACCCGCCGGATCTCCTCGTTCCTGCCGATGACCGGGTCAAGCTTGTTCATGCGCGCCAGCTTCGTCAGGTCCCGGCTGAAGCGGTCAAGGGCGTTGTACTTGTCCTCGGCGCTTTCGTCGCTGGCCCGCTTTGATCCCCGGATATCTTTTAAAACCTTCAGGATATTGTCCCTGATGAAACCGTGCTCGTTCAGAATCTTCCGCGCCCTGCCGCTCCCCTTGGAGGAGAGGGCGAGGATCAAATGCTCGGTGCTCAGGTAGTCGTCTTTCAGGCTTACCGCCTCGTTCCACGCCTCGTTCAATACGTCCCGGAGGGCCGCCGACAGGGCTCCGCCCCCCGGGCCGGCCCCGACCTGGCGGGGGAGCTCCTTGACCGCCGCGTCGGCCTCATTTCGTATATCATGCAGGCGCACGCCTATCTTCTGGGCGATGGAACTGAAGATGCCCCCCTCCTGGTCGATCAGCCCCAGGAGCAGGTGCTCCGGCTGTATCTCGTAGTGGTTCATGTCCGTGGCGATGTTCTGGGCCGTGTTGACGGCCTCCTGCGCCTTCAGTGTCAGTTTATCCATTCTCATCTCGGTTACACTCCATAAAAATCTTTCTCATTCACGGGGGCGCGGACACGGCCTACCCTCCGGCGGCTGTGGCAAAGCCCCTCCAATAGATGCACGGATAGCGGTTGCACCCCTATCTCATGACACCTCAACAAATAATGCAAGGATTAAAAAGCATAAGGAAAGAAACATTTACAGGATATAATAAAAATAAATAAAAATATGCCGATCGTCAAGGGGGGTACACTATTTTATACCACCGTCCACCCGGAAATAATAACCCCGCCGGAGGGGCGGGGCTGATTCACTCATCGCTACATGCTCTTCATCCGTTCGCCGACGGTTTTGGACAGCTCCTGGATGTAGTGAAAATTGTCAATGTCATCGACGAAGAAAATTATGGCCATGTTGTCCTTCGTGAGCATCAGGGCCCGGTCGTTGTTGTACCCGACGAATTCCGACATTTTCTTCATTTCCTGCTGGGCGTCCCTCATGGTGTTATACAGGATGACATAGCAGACGATATCGTCGCCGAGGGGCGTCTTCTTGTTGGCGATGATGGAAACATGGATGCCGGCGATCCTGTTGAAATCCCCTCCGGGATAGATCTTGTCCGCCAGCCGCTTGATGGCGGCCCGGTCCATAAGCCAGGGATTGCCCTTCAGGGTGCTCCGGTACGGCGCCGGGATCGTGCCGTACATGAAGCCCTCCGGGATATCGGCGCTGGTCAGCTTGACGGTGTCAATGGCGTTTATTTTCAGCTGGGAGCTTCCCTTTGATTCCGTGAATAAAATAAAAGAAAGGAGAATGCAGATGGAGAGTATGGCTTTTTTCATGGAGGTCTCCCGATTGTGAATAATTCCGCAGGGCGCAGGTCCTGCACCGCTTCAAATAGTATATCGGAACTTCAGGAAGGCATCTTAAGGATTTTATTCCAGGCTCATGCCCGGAACAATCCTCCCATAAAGCGTCCGATACGTCATGGTTATTTCAGCTGAGGTCTATTCGATCGATGTAATTGAAAGAGAGCTATTCACATGAACCGCTCGAAGCGGTCCCTGTCGGCCTTGCAGATGGGGCAGACCCCCGGGGGCTCCTCCCGGGCGCAGAGATAGCCGCAGACCTTGCAGCGCCATACCGGGAGGCTTAACCCTGCGGCCGGCTTTTGCCCCGCGGCACCGATCTCCGCCAATGCCCGCTCCTCTTCCGGCGGTCGTCGCTCTGGGATCGGCTGCAGCTTCTTCTCCCCCTTAAGAATCTTCTCGGAAACATAAAGGCCGCAGTAGCAGGCATCATATTCCTCAAGGTCGCTGTCGCGGTAGTCGCAGGGGCATATGATATCCAGGTCATCCCGCCTGTTCCCTGACGCAAGCCTGCAGGGGCAGGCCCGGTACCCGTATCGCTCCTCATTTATGATGAGGCTCCGGATCAGGTCCTTAGTAAAGTCCGCATCAGGTCCCAGGTGATAGCCGGCCTTTTCAGCATCATCGAATAGCTTTTTATAAAGCCTGTCAACTGCCTCCGGTGAAACGGTGCGGTCCGCGGTCATTTTACCAGCCCCCTTATCTTTTCCTCGTCATAACCGACAATGCATTCATGGTCATTGATTACCAGGGTGGGAAAGGAACAACGGGGATTCCACTGGCGTATGTTGTCCTTGACGATGGAATTTTCGGCGCTTTCCAGGAGATCCACGTAGACATAGGAATATTCAATCTTCAACTCATCCAGCAGGCTCCTGGTCTTTTTGCACCATATGCAGGTGCTGAGGGCATACAGGACCACGGTACCGACATTCTTTCCATCAACATGGGTCATTTGGGCCATACAGGGGATTCTCCTTGAATTATTCGTTATTATGTTTCATTATCTGATGAATTCTTTTTAATCTATCACAATATTACTCTAGTTTACTATAAATGCATTTAGAAATCCACCAAATAAGTATAATTTCACAAAAAAAACCAACCGGGACACACACAGAGATAATCATGATATTAATAGAAGTGATAACAATTTATCATCTGTATATGACAATGAATACAAGAAATTTTCCTTTCAGCATCGTTTGATATGTAATTTCCCAAAATTTTTTATAGCGACATAATATTTTTAATTGACTTTTTATTGTGAGAGGCTATATAAGATTAATAGCAAATTACTTGTATTATGTCACATTAGATTTTTCACTTCCCGAGTCGAAAATATTTTTCTGTATTTCCATATATTATTTTATTTTGTACATGCAAATTTAACCGCTACTGATTCCGGAGATTTCACATGGCTGACGGTACGCAATCCAATTTCATACGAAAACGGGACGGAAGGATAGTCCCCTTCAACCCCGAAAAAATAACCGACGCCATATACAAGGCCGCCCAGGCGGTGGGCGGCAGCGACCGCGCCACGGCCCAGGCCATCTCCGATTCCATTATTGGCATTTTAACCATCATCTACAAGGACGGCCGGATCCCCACCGTTGAAAATGTCCAGGACCTGGTCGAAAAAATGCTCATAGAAAGGGGCCATGCCAAGGTCGCCAAGGCCTACATCCTTTACCGTGAACAGCACCGGAAGATCCGCGAAGGGAAAAGCCTTCTCACTGAAGGCCTTGAACTGATAGAAAGCTACCTGGACCGCTCCGACTGGCGGGTTAATGAAAACAGCAACATGAGCTACTCCCTCCAGGGGCTGAATAACCACATAGCCACCGCCGTGACTGCCAAGTACTGGCTCGAGCGGATATATCCCCCGGAGATCCGCAACGCCCACGTGAACTGCGATTTCCACATCCATGACCTGGGGCTCCTCTCGGCCTACTGCGTCGGGTGGGACCTGCGCGACCTGCTGATACGGGGCTTCGGCGGCGTGGCCGGCAAGGTCGAGAGCAGGCCGGCCAGGCATTTCCGGAGCGCCCTGGGCCACGTGGTCAATTTCTTCTACACCCTGCAGGGTGAGTCCGCCGGCGCCCAGGCCTTCGCCAACTTCGACACCTACCTGGCACCCTTCATCTGGTACGACAAGCTTTCTTACGACGAAGTCAAGCAGTCTCTCCAAGAGTTCATCTTCAATATGAATATCCCCACCAGGGTCGGGTTCCAGACCCCCTTCACCAACGTGACCCTGGACCTCACGGTGCCGTCCAATATCGCCGGCGAGCATGTCATCATCGGCGGCGAAGCGCGGGAAAAGACCTACGGTGAGTTCCAGGACGAGATGGACATGTTCAACATCGCCTTCGCCGAGGCCATGTCGGAAGGGGACGCCAAGAACAGGATCTTCACGTTCCCCATTCCCACCTACAACATCAGCAGGGACTTTGACTGGGACAACGCCAAGCTCGACCCGATGTGGGAGATGACCGCCAAGTACGGCATACCCTATTTCGCCAATTTCATCAATTCGGACATGGACCCGGAAGACGCGCGCTCCATGTGCTGCCGCCTCCGCCTTGACAACCGCGAGCTCCGCAAGCGCGGCGGCGGCCTCTTCGGCGCCAATCCCCTGACCGGGAGCATCGGCGTGGTCACCATCAACCTGCCGCGCATCGCCTACGCGTCAAAGAACGAAGGAGACTTCTTCGAGACCCTCGAGCGTCTCATGGTCCTGGCGAAAAACTCCCTGGAGATCAAGCGCAAGGCCCTGGAGAATTTCACCGAGAACAACCTCTATCCGTACACCAAGCATTACCTCTCCGCCATCTACGAGCGGAACAAGAAATACTGGATCAACCACTTCTCGACCATCGGCCTCATCGGCATGAACGAGACCTGCCTCAACATGCTCAACGCGGACATCGCCACGATCGAAGGCAAGGAGTTCGCCCTGAAGGTCCTCGACTTCATGCGCAACCGCATCATGCAGTTCCAGGAAGAGACCGGCAGCTTCTATAACCTTGAAGCGACCCCCGCCGAGGGCGTGAGCTACCGCTTTGCCATGCATGACCGGAAGCTTTTCAAGGACATCAAGACATCGGGCACCCTCGAGCCCTATTACACCAACTCGGTCCACCTCCCGGTGGGACACACGGACGACCTCTTCGACGTCCTCGACCACCAGGACGAGCTGCAGACGAAATTCACCGGCGGCACGGTGGTCCACCTCTTCCTGGGAGAAAAAATCAACGATGTCACCTCGGTCAAGATGCTGGTGAAAAAGATCGCCGAGAACTACTCGCTGCCCTATTTTACTATAACCCCCACCTTCAGCGTATGCCCCGTCCACGGGTATATACCGGGGGCGCACAAATACTGTCCCTATGACCATTCCCAGGATGAGCTGATAGAACACGGCATTGAAGTTGAAGGCGCATAATGCCGATATATAAAACAGGGGTATCCGACATAATCCGGATTCCCGTAGAGCTTCCCCCTCCCCCTGGCGGGAGGAGGTTATTATAATTCACGAGTGGAGATGCATGATGAGCAAAAAAGAATTAAAGGTCCCGGTTGAAGTGTATTCACGCGTTGTCGGCTATTTCCGGCCTATCAATCAGTGGAACAAGGGTAAGCAGGAAGAATTCCGCGAAAGAAAAGTCTACCGTGTGGAGCAGACGCCGGTTTATGAATATCAGAGGAATATATAAAACATCGCTGATCGACTACCCTGGCAAGATCAGCGCCGTGCTGTTCACCGGGGGATGCAACCTGCGCTGCCGGTACTGCCACAATCCCGACCTTGCCGGCAACTGGCAGGACATGCCTCAATCCAGCGACGAGGACACCCTCGACCTTCTCAGGAAGAGAAAAAACCTCATTGACGGGGTCACCATTTCCGGCGGTGAGCCCACCCTGTCGAAAGACCTGTTTTCCTTCATGGAAAAGATCAAAGAGCTCCAGCTGGCGGTAAAGCTCGATTCCAACGGCCTGCAGCCGGAGGTGCTCCGGGACCTCATCGCCGGGGGCCTCCTGGATTACGCAGCCATAGACATCAAAACATCGCCGGAAAAATACCGGCTCCTTACCAATTCCGATGTCGATTTCAACCGCGTCGCCGAGAGCATCGATATCCTGAGAACAAGCGGGATCGATTACGAGGTGCGCACGACCTGCGTGCCGGCCTATGTCACCATGGAAGACCTGGCCAGCATCAGGGACGCCGTCGGCAGGGTCAGAAAATATTTCCTGCAGCAGTTCCAGCGGGAAGCGCGTCTCCTGGACAGGGCGTGGGAAGTCATTGAACCATACCCGGTGGAAACACTCCGGCAGTTCAGGGAATTCATCCTCACCTTCGCCGACCGGTGCGAGATACGGGGCATCTGACAGCCCCCCTAGACCCTGCACAAGCTCCAGTTAAACTTGATGGATTGAAAGCTGTTCCGCCACGAGGAGAGGCAGGTCATGCCCTGCCCATCTCGGAGAGGCCCTTGCTTATCTTGGCGTGGGTTTCATTCCAGGCTTCCTGGAGGATGGCCATTTTCTTTGCCATGACCCCGGTCTTGTCGAGGGAACTGTTGCTGATTTTATAGGCGGTATCAACGAGGGCGCTCCTGACCGCGGCACTGTTGTCTTTAATTGACTGGATCAGGTCCCGGGCATTCTGCCGCGAAATATACAGGTGGGTTCCCTTGCGGTCGGTGATCTGGTTGGTCCGGTGCTCCGAAACGGCCAGGGCCTGGGAGTAATCCTTGATAAATTTCTTCACGGCGGGAAGCATGTCCGTCATCGGCTTCAGAAGGGCCACCGCTGCCGGCGATTTCTGCAGTTCCTTGTTCAAAAAATCGACCACCAGGACAAGGGAATTCCGGACATACTCGGAAACGAACTTCAGGGACATATTGAAGGTCCCCGGCGAATGGAACAGGTATCTTTCCTGTTCAGACCGGGCAAGGCCGGTCGACGCGGCGCTCACCTTCGGCATGGCCCGTTCCTGCGGGTCCCCCATGTAGCACAGGTCCTCGAGTATCTCTTTCAATTCCCTGGGGTCCACCGACGCGGCCTTATCCTTTTCCAGGGAACGTATCGCGTCAAGGGCCCCCTGGGTGGCGGCCGCATAGCGTCTGGCCAGGTCGCGGAGGCCCCACTCGCCGATTATGTTTCCGGCTATCTCATTGAATTTGGCCGGCGTAATGTTCCGCGAGTGCATCATGGCGTTCCGGAGCCCCATCTGCTGCATCATCTGCATGATAAGCTCCCCGATCTCCTTGTCGCCCATGGGCTTGCGGTTTATCTTAATGTTCATTTCCAGGAAATACCCTATGCTCGCCTTGAAATTGTGAAAGGCCTCGCCGCTTGTCGCGAAGGTATTATCCCTTGAGATTAACTCGCCGATCCTGGCGTTGATCCGGTGATAGAAGTAGATATCGTTCACGTCGCCCAGGAACATGCGGAGAACCGGCTCCACGCTGTAGAGGAGAGTCCGTTCCCAGGCCTTCAGCTCCTCTAGGAGCTTGCGGGAATAGATATTGTTTTTCCGCGAATGGCCCAGGGAGGCGTAGTTCGGGTTCTGCTCCAGGTTTATCCGTTCCTGGTCGGCAATCTCGTTTCTCAGGTCCTCGATCATGGCGGTGAGATGGAATTTCTCGAGGTAGCGTTCGTTGAAAAAACCGAGGATCTCCTGGTATGCATAGGTGTCGCCCACCTTGCCGCTGGCGAAAGCCCGGACCATCCGGTAATAACGCTCGATTTCGGCGGCAATACCCTCCAGCTTTTTGCGGATGGCTGCGTCTCCGGCCCGGGTCCCCTTCTCATAGGAAAGCTGCGTCAGCCGGTTGATGACGTCCAGCAGCTTGTCCCGCTTCTCATCGGCCGCCCTGAGCTTGCCGCTCAGGTAGACGCCGGCATGGTAGGTGTCACCCGATTGTCTCATTTTTTTCCAAGCTTCATCATTTCAGTAACGACCCCGGTAAAGGCCAGGGCAAGGTTGGCATCACCCTGGAGCTTCAGCGAGCCGTCCTGGAGGGCCCCCATGAAGGCCTTGTTGTTGCCGGCCGCCATGACCTTGAAGGCAGTGGCCGCGTCCTTCCAGACGAGGGATATCTCCGCCTTGGGGGAGTCGCCCCGGCGGGACTCGATCTCGCCGTTATTAAACGTGAAGTACCGGCCCCTTTTCCCGTCCTCGGTTTTTATGACCATGGTATAGTTTTTTTCCATCAGCTTCTTTTTGAATTCCGGATATTTTTTCGCGGCCTTTTTTAATTTAACTTTAAGAACGAATAACAAGAGTGAAAAACGCATATTGATCTCCTTTAATGAATATAACCATCCTGGACCATATGGTCTACCGGTTTCCATATTGTTTTTTGCGAAAAAATTATCAAGTTTATTCAATGGCGCAGGAAAAAAAAGCGCTGCGGCCCGACCCCCGGCGGCGGATACCAATACGGCTATGGGTTATCATCTTTCGGCTGGACGACGTCCAATCTTTTTAAAAAAAATCCGCTTTTTCCTTGACTCTCAAACATAACATTGTTATGTTTGGCAAAATCAGGCGGTACCAGCAGGTCGCATGCAATTATTAAATAACTAACATATTCAATAAGGAGGACCCCCATGTCTATCGTATCCTGGTCAAAAGATGAAAACGTAGCCATCATATCCATGAACAACGGTGAAAACAGGCAGAACCTCGACTTCGCCATTGCGATGAACAATGCCATTGATGAAATTGTGGCCGATAAAACGATTCAGGCCCTGATCCTCACCTCGAGTGACGAAAAGAACTTTTCGCAGGGTGTCGATGTCGCGTGGATGGGCCCCCTCTTCATGAAAAAGGAACTGCAGCCGATCAAGGACTTCATGTATAAAATGAACGATGTCTTCAAAAAACTGATGCTCACCCCCATGCCGACCATCGCGGCCATAAACGGCCACGCCTTCGGCAACGGCGCGATCATAGCCTGCGCCTGCGACTTCCGATTCATGCGCGCCGACAAAGGCTACTTCTGCTTCCCCGAAGTCAACGTGGGCATCCCCCTCCTCTACGGCATGAACGCCTTCGTTAAAAAGGCCGTTCCCATGTACAAGCTCATAGAGATGCAGTTCGGCGGAAACCGTTACGGCGCGCCGGAGCTGGAACAGTTCCACATAATCAAGAAAGCCTGCGCCAACCAGGAGGAGTTGATGAAGGAAAGCCTCGCCTTCGCCAGGACCTTCCAGAAGAAGCGCGGCATCCTGGGCGAAATGAAAAAGCGGATGTACAAGGACATCATCGATACGATGGATTCCATGGATGCGAAGCACTCCATCGAGCCCGCGTTCCTCATGATTGGAGATTAATGACGGCACCGGCCCGGGGGCTCCATGAGCCCCTGCGGAGCTAAGAACCATGAGAAAAAACAACCGGGAACGGATACTCAAAACGGCGCGGCAGCTTCTCCCCCGCTACGGCTACAGCGGCATCTCTATCCGAGCCATAGCGGAGAAGGCGAAGCTCACCACCGGCGCCATCTATTTCCACTTCAAGGACAAGATGGATATCTACAAGACCATCTGCTTTGAAGCCATTGACATGCTTATAGCCAATTTCCGCGAACGCATGGAAAGCCGGAAAACGCCGAGCCAGAAGCTCATCTCGACCTTTGATTCGTACATCGATTTCTTTTACAACCACCAGGACCATTACAACATCCTCATGGAATACAAGGCCCACTATGACCCCGACGTGAAGGATGACCATCTCGAGGTGACCAAGAAATTGAGCGAAATGTACGTGCTGATGGAGGAAACGATCCGCGCCGGGATCCAGGACGGATCCTTCCGTGAAATCGACCCGCGCATGCTGTCGGTGCTGCTTGCGGCCGTGACCGAGGGAATGCTGCAGCTCAAGAAGCTGGGTATCTTCGATTACATGAAGATCAGCGACGAGAATTTCCGGAGGTTCATGGGCGACACCATCGGCAGGGGCATCCTGAACGAGCGGGTGAAATGACACCAGGCTCTTTCCGGACGCGGGGGCGTGCACTAATAGCGACTATACCAACCAGGAGCAAATAGAATGAAAACAAGAATCACCGAAATGTTCGGAATCGAATACCCGATCATCTGCGGCGCCATGATGTGGCTGTGCAAGCCGACGCTCTGCGCCGCGGTATCCAACGCGGGCGGCATGGGCAACCTCACCGCCGGCAACTATGAAAACGAGGAGCAGTTCCGCGAAGCCATACGCGAGACGAAAAAGCTGACGGACAGGCCCTTCATGGTCAACGTGACCATACTCCCCTCCGTGCACATCACCGCAGAGCACCACAAGATGTACCTGCGGGTCTGCGCGGAGGAAAAGGTCGCGGGACTGGAAATATCCGGCACGCCCCTGGACAAGGCCGCCGGCAAGGACTACATCGAGATGCTCAAGAAGGCGGGCGTGAAGCTCTTCCACAAGGTCGGTTCGGTGCGCCATGCCGTTCACGCGGAAAAGATCGGCTACGACGGCATCTACGCCGCCGGCATCGAGGAAGGGGGCCATCCCCTGAATGACGACGTGACCACCATGGTGCTCACGCCGCGCATCGTCGAAGCGGTGAAGATCCCCGTGGTGACCGTGGGCGGCGTCGCCAACGGACGCACCATGGCGGCGGCCCTCGCCCTGGGGGCGGAGGCCGTGATGATGGCAACCCGCTTTGTCGCCACGAAGGAATGCGAGGTGCACGACAACATCAAGCAGGAGCTCGTGAGGCGCCAGGAAAACGAGACGACCCTGATCTGCAAGTCCATCGGGCTCCAGGGTCGCGCCATAAGGAACAAGGTCGTTGAAGACGTCCTTGCGGTAGAAGCGAGGGGCGGCGGGCTCGGCGAACTGATCCCCCTCATAGCAGGGAAGCGCGTCAAGGAGGCGTGGGAAACGGGGAATGTCGACCTCGCGCCGATGATGATGGGCCAATCGGTGGGTCTTGTGAAGGACATCCCCACCTGCAAGGAGCTCATTCAGCGCATGGCCGCCGAAGCGAAAGAGGAGATCGAGCGGGTGAGGAAGATTTTTTGATATTTGTTAGAACCCCCTAAATCCCCCCGAGGGGGACTTTGAGCCTGGAACAGTTCAGCCCCCTCCGGGGCCAACGCATTCAGCACATCCTGTGCCTGCGTTGGCATCAACCCCGTCCTGAGAACGCGGGCTGGGGGGCTTGCAAAGGCAAGAAGTGAAAACGGCAAATTAAATTTTTTTACCAGGAGAATATATGATGGAAACAAGAATCACCAAGCTTTTCGGAATTAAATATCCGATCATCCTGCCGGGGATGAGCTGGATCAGCGTACCCGAGCTGGTAGCAGCAGTCTGCAACGCCGGCGGCATCGGCTGGCTCGCCACCGGACCGCTCAACACCGACCAGACCAGGGAATCGATCAAAAAGATCCGCAAGCTGACGAACAAGCCCTTCGGCGCCGGCGCGACCCTGCTCATGCCGGGTGCGCGGGAGAACGCGGAGGTGCTCCTCGAGGAGCAGGTCCCGGTCATCAACGTGTCCCTCGGGAAATGCGACTGGATCGCCGAGCGCGCCCACAAGTACGGCGGAAAGGTCATCGCCACGGTGACAACGGAAAAGCATGCTCTCGCTGCGGAGAAACAGGGAGCTGACGCCCTGCAGGTGACCGGGAACGAGGCGGCCGCCCATGGGAGCCAGGTGACAACCCTGGTCCTTACTCCGGCCATCGTCAAGGCGGTAAAGATACCGGTGGTATCCATCGGCGGATACGCCAACGGGCACGGCCTGGCCGCGGCCCTGGCGCTGGGAGCTGACGCAATCGGCATGGGCACCCGTCTTTCCATGACCAGGGAAAGCCCTGTCCACGAGATCACCAAGAAGGCCCAGCTGGAAGCGACCATTGACGACACGATCTATTCAAACCGTTTTGACGGGCTGTACTGCCGCGTGCTCAAAACCCCCCAGGCCGAAAAATCGATAAGGCAGGGCATCAACCTCTTCAGGGCCATGGTCGCAGGGCCGCGGATAGCGAAGGAAATGAAGCTGCCGCTCTTCAAGCTCATGCTCGGAATGCTGGCCCAGCCGCAAAACATGATGAAGCTCGCCCACATGGCCACCGCCTTCGACAAGATAAAATGGGCCACCGAGAAGGGCGATTTGAAATACGGCGTGCACCTGACCGGCCAGGTCCAGGGACTCATCAACGACCTACCCACGGTCAAGGAAGTCATCGAGCAGACCGTGAAGGAAGCGAAAGAAGTATATAAATCAATGGGAACTCAATTGAAATAACCTTTCACACGGCAGAACCTATAGGAGGATGTATGTTTGACAATCTTTTCAGCCCCATAACCATCAACAAGACCGTCGTCAAGAACCGTATAGCCTACCCGGCCCTGGGACTCATGTATTCCTACGACGGCAAGTTGAATGACAAGTATCTCAATTTCTTCGCCGAGCGCGCCCGCGGCGGCGCCGGGATTGTCACCGTGGGGCCCGTTGGCTTCGATGAGGTTGGAAGCGGCAAGGTTATCCTGGTCCTTGACTCCGACGACAAGATCCCGGACTATGCCAAACTTGCATCCATAATAAAGAAGGAAGGCGCCCTGTCATGGATACAGCTCTTCCACGCCGGCGCCTATTCCTATTCTAAGTTCGTGGGCGGGCCTGACCCCGTCGCGCCCTCCCCGATCTATTCAAAATATTCAAAGCTGGTTCCCCGGGAAATGACCCTGGACGACATCCGGGAGACGCAGGAGGGCTTCGTGAAGGCGGCGGTGCGCGCCAGGGAGGCCGGTTTCGACGGCGTTGAGATCATCGCCTCCGCCGGGTACCTCATCACCCAGTTCCTGTCGCCCCTGAAGAACCAGCGCACCGACCAGTACGGCGGGAGCTTCGAGAACCGGGTCCGCTTTCCCCGGGAGATACTGGAGATGATGCGCGCGGCCCTCGGGCCCGACTATCCAATATCAATCCGCATGGCGGGGAACGACTTCGTGGCAGGGAGCAACACCAGCAGCGAGACCCCGGCCTTTGCCAGGGTGTACGAAAAGGCCGGCGTGAACCTCATCAGCGTCACCGGCGGCTGGCACGAGGCGCCGGTGCCCCAGCTCCCCATGGACGCGCCGCGGTCGGTCTACTCGTACCTTGCACTGAACGTCAAGCGAGAGGTATCGGTGCCGGTGAGCGCATCAAACCGCATCACCGATCCGTTTTCCGCCGAACAGCTTATCAAGGACGGTTACTGCGATATCGTGAACCTGGCGCGGATTCTCATAGCCGATCCCTACTGGCCGAAGAAGGCAGAGGAAGGGCTCTTCGACGAGATCCGTCCCTGCGTCGCCTGCAACCAGGGGTGCACGGACAGCATTTTCAGCGGCAAAGCGGTCTACTGCATCGCCAACGCCCGGGCCGGGTACGAAGGCGAGCGCAACATAACAAGGGCGAAAGCCCAGAAAAAGATCATGGTAATCGGATCAGGTCCCGCCGGCCTGGAAGCCGCAGTCCGCTCCGCGGAAGCGGGCCACACTGTGGAGCTGTACGAGAAAGCGGACCGGATCGGCGGCCAGCTCTGGATCGCCGGCACGCCTCCCCACAAGCACGAGATATGGGAGCTTATCGCCTACTATGACGCCATGCTTGATAAGTACGACATCGATGTAAACCTCGAGACCGAAGTGACCATGGACCTCATCAATGAACGAAAACCGGACCATGTGTTCGTGGCTGAAGGGGCCGAGCCCGTCAAGCCCCGCATCGACGGCATTGATGACCCGAAGGTGGTTTCCGCCTGGGATGTGCTGGCGAACGACCCGATGCTGGGAACGAATATTGCCGTCATCGGCGGCGGCGCAGTGGGTCTCGAAACGGCCGAGTTCCTCGCCGCCAAAGGGACCCTCCCCGCCGAAGCCATGCATTTTCTCTTCCTGTACGAGGCGGAAACGGTCGAGAGGCTGCGGGAGCTCTGCACCCGCGGCACCAAGAAGGTGACCGTATTCGAGATGCTTCCGAAAGCGGCGGCCGAAGTGGGCCGTTCCACCCGCTGGGTCCTCATGGGAAGCGTGAAGCGCTACGGCATCGAGGTCATTACCGGCGCGAAGGTGACCTCCCTCAGGGGCGGCACGGTCGCCTTCGAACACGGGGGCAGAAGCGAATCACGTCAGTTCGATGCAATCGTTAACGCCGTTGGATCGCGTTCGGTGAGGAAAATCGCCGACGCCATCGATAAGAGCGGGATACCCTTCACGGTCATCGGCGATTCGGTGAAGCCGGCACAGATTGACAAGGCGATCCATGACGCCTTCATGGCGGTCATGAACCTGAAATAGCGGTCCTATTCATAGGCCTGGTACACGACATAGAGGGCCGCGGCGATAACCAGTTCAACGGCCAGGATGAGGATCCACACGGAGAATACAGGCCGGAATTGGATGCCGCTGTTGCCCAGAGTCAGGCCCCAGACGAACTTGGTGAGGATTATCCTCAGCAGCCAGAAAAAGAACACCACGGCGCTTGCCGTTGCTATGGCCTTTTTCCGGGCGAAGGCCAGGAGGCCGACGATAAGGATGATGCCGCACACCAGGTCAACGGCTCCGAAAATTATCTCCAGATAATAATTGTCGTTCAGGGTAAAAACGCTCTCCTGGAGCTGCGGAACCACGCCGATGATTCCCAGGACAATGAAGAACAGGCCCAGGGTGAGCCTCAAGATTTTAACGGATACTATTCTGTTCATGGTGCCTCCTGATGATTAGGGATAATGTAGTTTTCCAAATGTCCATGCGAGGAGTTCCCCTTAAGTTTCCGGCAAACCCGCCACAATGTAGTCTTGATACCCCCCTGTCCCCCTGAGGGGGCATGCATCACAAAACTTGCTGATAGTAAAATTTCATATCTTTGAAAACTATATAAAATGCCCCATATGAAATACATACCTCGTGCCCCCTCAGGGGGACAGGGGGGGTATAAGATTCGCTGCACTCATAATGAAAGATACTAAACATCAAACATGTTCTATCTTAAATTGCTTGTATTTATATCGACGCGACAACTAAAGCAAGCATTTTTTATTCATGCAGCATGCAATATATTTCTGAAGCCGGACATTGCAAAGCAGGCGTAAAATTATTGAAAAAAATATCAGCCTTCCGCATATAGTCAAAGATGACAAATACAGGACCCGCTGCGGATAACAATACCATGCCGGGAAAAACAACCCTTTCATCGCGGATCACATCGAACGACGCCGGCAAGCGCCTCGTCGATTTCCTCTGTGCCCGTTTCAAGTATCACGACCGGGACCGCTGGATCGGAAACATTCTCGAAGGATCCGTGACCGTCAACGGCACCGCGGCAAAGCCGGAATATCCCCTCAAAAAAAGCGATGTTGTCTCCTACACGGTCGAGCTCAGGGAACCGCCGGTTGACACGGGGATAACAATTATCCACGAGGAAGAGTCCTTTCTCGTGGCAGGCAAACCGGGGAACCTCCCCTCCCATGCCGACGGCAATTTCATCAAGAACACCTTCATCTATATTCTCCGCCAGCGGATGTCCGCGGCGGGGCACCGCGGCCCCGTCAAGCTGGTGCACCGCCTGGACAGGGAAACAAGCGGCATCATGGTCGTTGGCAAGACAGACAGCGCGCACCGGACACTGGTGAAGCAGTTCGAGGAAGGGACCGTCGAAAAGGAATACCGCGCGGTGGTTCGGGGAGTGGTCGCCGATAACGCCTTCGAAATCGGCGGAGCCATAGGCCCCGACGAAGGAAGCGCTGTCTCTATAAGGAAAAAGGTGGTGCCGGAGGGGACGCCCGGCTCCCGTCCCGCCTTTACCCGCTTTGAGGTGATCGAGCGCTATGCCGGCGCCACCCTGCTCCGCTGCCTCCCGGCCACGGGCCGTACCAACCAGATCCGCGTGCACCTGGACCACGCCGGCCACCCCCTGATTGGGGACAAGCTTTACGGCAGGAGCGATGACCAGTTCCTGGAATTCGTCCAACGCGCCCGCAGGGGCCTCTTCGGTCCCCTGCCCTGGATGGAGGCGCCGCGGCACCTGCTTCACGCGGGCAGGCTGTCCTTCAGCCATCCCGTCACCGGGGAGCTCGTGTCCTTCGAATGCCCCATGCCGGATGACATGGAGATTTTTATTGAGAAAAAACGGCAGGAAAGATCAGCCTTCAGGGATGATACACCGCCACTTCGGTAAGCCCGTCAGCGACGACATAGGCCCGCACGTCGATCTGGAACATGGCCATCGACGGCGAGCTGAAAAATCCAGCCAGGCCCGGCAGACGGGCGGCGTGGTCCTCCAGCTTCCTCGACCGGTCATCGCCGGACAGTTCATGGGCCTCACCCATAACGGTGATCGCCTGGGACCTGCTGAAATCCTTCGGGTTGCATATCCTGCTGTCGATGATGAGGGAAATATTCGGATTATCGGTCAGGTTCCGGTACTTGGTCGTGTTGTTCGGCGTCGCAAAATAGATCTGCTTCAGGTCCGGCGAATAGGAAAACGCCACCAGGCTGGTGTAGGGCTGGCGGTCCATGACCGTGGCCAGAACCCCGGTCGCCTGAGATTCAACCATAAGGCGGATTTTGTTTTTCACGGTTTCTTCACGCATGGTTCCTCAGCTTGAGCTCCATCGGATGGGGATCCAGGTAATACTGGCCGCCCAGGTATTCTTCGCCGTACCTGCGCACGTAATGCCTGATCAGCGTGACCGGCACGATGAGGGGAACGAGTTCCCTCCGGTACTGCCCGATCACCTCCGCGAGCTCCTTTTTTTCATCGGCACCAAGGCGGTCTTTGAAATAGCCCGCCATGTGCTCGAGAACATTAATGTTTTTTTTAACCGTCGCCGGATTTTTCAGCGCTTCCATGAACAGTGTTTCATAGCGCTCGATGAAGTCCCTGCGGCCCATCTCCCCGACCCGCGCAACCAGCTTCCCCAGCTCCTTTTGCTTTGCCGGGCTGTGCGCCATGAGCAGGTACTTGTGCCTGGCGTGGAAACCGATAATGGCCGCCGGCCGGCCGTCACGGGCGCACACTTCCCTCCACCGGTCAAAGGCAAAGAGCCGCACGATGAAATTCTCTCTTAAGATCATGTCATGAAGCCTTCCCTCGTCCTCCACCGGAACGAGGGGGAAGCGCTTCATGAAGGCCATGGCAAAAAGACCGGATCCGCTTTTGCGGGAATTCCCCTTTTCGTCATAGACCTTGACCCGCTCCATCCCGCTTGACGGCGATCCGCTTTTGAAGATGAAGCCGCGAAGGTCCGCCTTCTCAAGCTCCCGGAGCTTCCCGACGATCCACCGGTTCATATTGCCCGTAAGGTCCTTCCCCGTCTTCTGCGTCACCAGGCGGGGCGCCGCCGGATCGCCCGTGAGCCGCATGGCCTCCCGGGGGACACCGAAGCCAGCCTCCCATTCGGGACACACCGGCACGTATTCGACGAACCTGCCCAGCGTGTCGGCGAGAAAATGGTCGAGCTTGTGCCCGCCGTCATAGCGCACCTTCTCGCCGAGGAGGCATGAGCTGATGCCCACCCTGATTTTGCCGCTCATGGGATAAATATACACCGGTCTCCGGCCGGTGACAATAAAATTTGCGAATTCCGATCGACAAGCGGTTTATAAGGATACGACAGGGAACACCGTCCCCGACCGTGCCGACGGAACGGGTGCGGAGGTACCCGAGAATTGTTCTTGACCGGGATCACCGCTGCCGGTCCAACTGTGTACCAGCTTACAGGACAGGTGGCCCAGATGCTCGGCAGGCGTCAAACAGAAGAACCCGGCACGTATCAATCTACATCTCCCTATGCCGCCGAGCTGCGGAAGGGATTCCCCTTCCTGCTCTTTTCCGGCAGGATCGAGTCTGAATTCAGGAAATCCTACTGCAAGCTGATCCGGCCCCAGTTCATCATCGCCCTTATCGCCGCCTTCATCCTCATTGTCGCCTTTGAAATCATGGACCATGTGTTCATCCCTTCCGGCAGGGTCATCTGGACGACCATAGTGCGGTTCGGCGTCATTCTGCCGGTGGTCGTCGCATCAGGGCTTGCTTCCATGGTAAAGCGGTTCCAATCGGCCATATTCCCCCTCATCTTCGTGTCGTCCCTCGTGGCAGGCCTGGGGATAGTCGCCATCTTCCATATCAATTACCACAATGCCGGCTATATCAGGTATGAGTCGCTCATCCTCACCACCGCCATCGTCTATTTTCTGTCAGGCCTCCTGTTCCGGATGAGCCTGGCCTGCTGCGGCCTGGTCATGGCGGCGTATTTTACAACTGCCATTCTGACCGGCGTGTCCGGCTCCGTCATAGCATCCAGCGGCCTGTTCCTGGTGCTTATGAACGTGATCGGCACGGGAGGATGCTATATCATCGAGCGGGCCATCCGGTCGAATTACCTGCACCGGAAGATCCTGAAGGAAATGGCCGAGCATGACGGCCTTACCGGCATATATAACCGACACACCTTCAATGAAAATTACGGAAGGCTCTGGCGTCAGGCCGCCCGTGACCGCAAGGCCGTGGCGGTGATAATGATCGACGTCGACCATTTCAAGCCCTACAACGACAACCGGGGGCACCTCGCGGGCGACCGGTGCCTGATACAGATCGCCGGCGCCCTGGCCCGCTACGAGCGGCGCCCCCTTGACATCGTTGCCCGCTTTGGCGGCGAAGAGTTCATCGTGGTGCTCTACGATACCGACACGGACCACGTCCGCGACGCGTCGGAACAGATCCGCGCCGGCATTGCCGGTCTCCGGATAGAACACGGGAGCTCCGATGCCGGCCCCTTCGTCACCGTCAGCGTCGGCAGCGCAATCATGGTCCCCGGTCCCGCCACGGAGCCCCAGGAGCTCATCAGGCTGGCGGACGAGGCCCTCTACCGGGCAAAGGGTCTCGGGCGAAACAGGGTTGTCATGTCCGATGCCGTCACCGCATAAACCTGCCGCAGCCATGGCCAAATAATTCTTTACAAATGCGTATGCTGTTGTAACATCATTAACGCCGTGTTTTCCTTTGAAGCGCGGCGGAACGCCGTTTCTCCTTGTACATCACGCGAGTACGTTATGTGAGGCTGCCATGATGATATTCAAATACGCCCTTCTCTGGATACCGCTTGTTTTCATCGCTATTGCAAACGGCGCAATCCGCGATATGACCTACAAGAACGCCCTGGGAGAACTGGCGGCGCACCAGCTCTCCACCCTGACCGGCATTATCCTCTTCGGAATATATATTTGGGCCATCGGCTTCAGGTGGAAGCTCGAATCAGCCCGCCAGGCGGCCGCGGTCGGCATCATGTGGCTTGTGTTCACCGTGGCCTTCGAATTCCTCTTTTTCCATTATGTGGCAGGCCATTCCTGGTCGGTCCTTCTTGACGCCTATAATATCTGTGAGGGAAAGGTCTGGGTGCTGGTGCTGCTCTTTGTAGCTGTTGCTCCCTACCTCTCCTACCGGATTCACCGGAAGCGGTCATCGTAACTCTTGTGCTGCAAGGAAGGGAAATCCCATGCCCAAAAAACAAACAACAGGTTCAAAGCTGACCACCACGACCAACGAGCTCCAGGGGAGAGACTCAGAGTCCCTGAAGAAATCCTTCATTCACCACATGGAGTATTCCCTTGCCAAGGACGAGTTTTCCGCTACCAGGCATGACTGTTTCAAGAGCCTGGCGCTCCTCGCCCGGGACCGCCTCGTGGAGCGGTGGATCGAGACCCAGCAGGCCTATTACCGTGTTGATGCCAAAAGGGTCTATTACCTGTCGCTGGAATTCCTGATGGGAAGGGCCCTGGGGAACTGCCTGATGAACGAAGGGCTGTACGACGAGGCCGGGCAGGCCCTCCGCGACCTCGGCCACGACCTGGAAGAGCTCAGGGAGGTGGAGTGGGACGCAGGCCTCGGCAACGGCGGCCTGGGGCGCCTGGCGGCCTGCTTCATGGATTCCATGGCGACCCTGGAACTGCCGGCCTACGGCTACGGCATACGGTACGAGTACGGCATCTTCTTCCAGCAGATCATCCAGGGCTACCAGGTTGAGACGCCGGACAACTGGCTCCGCTACGGCAACCCCTGGGAGTTCGAGCGGCCGGAATACCTTTATCCGGTTAAATTTTACGGCAGGGTCAACCAGTACTACGACGAAAAGGGACGGTTCCGCAGTGACTGGGTTGATGCGGATGAGATCATGGCCATGGCCTACGACTCGCCGATCCCAGGGTACAGAAATAACACGGTCAACACCATGCGCCTCTGGACCGCCAAGTCGACGCGGGACTTCAACCTGGACTATTTCAACCACGGCGATTACCACCTGGCCGTGGCGGACAAGGACCACTCGGAGATCATTTCCAAGGTGCTCTACCCCAACGACAACGTCATCCAGGGCAAGGAGCTGCGCTTTAAACAGGAATACTTCTTCGTGTCCGCGACGCTGCAGGACATACTCCGCCGATACAAGAAGCACCACGGCTCCTTCGATCAATTCCCGGACAAGGTGGCCATCCAGCTCAATGACACCCACCCGGCCATCGCCATTCCCGAGCTCATGCATATCCTCGTGGATCAGGAGGGGCTTTACTGGGAGGAGGCCTGGGATATAACGGTGAAGACCTTCGGATATACCAACCACACGATCCTGCCGGAAGCGCTGGAGCAGTGGCCGGTAAGCCTGATCGAGCGGGTCTTGCCGCGCCATATCCAGATCATCTACGAAATAAACCGGCGCCTGCTGCGGGATATCTGGGAGGCGTACCCGAACGACAATGACCGCCTTGCCAGGATGTCGATCATAGCCGAAGGAGCGGAAAAACAGGTGAGGATGGCGATTCTGGCCATCGCCGGGAGCCACTCCGTCAACGGCGTCGCAGCCCTCCATACTGAAATTCTGAAAAAGAGCGTATTCCGGGACTTTTACGAACTCTGGCCCGACAAGTTCAACAACAAGACCAACGGCATCACCCAGCGCCGCTGGCTTAAACTGTGCAATCCGAAACTCTCGTCCCTCATATCGTCGAGGATCGGCGAAGGCTGGACTACGGACCTCTTCGAACTCAGGAAGCTCGTTCCCTTTGCCGAAGACAGGGACTTCCGTGAGGAGTGGCGCCGGGTTAAAATGGAAAACAAGAAGTTCCTGGCCGGGTATATCTGGACCCACAACAAGATCCGGGTCAACGTCAATTCGATCTTCGACTGCCATGTGAAGCGGATGCACGAGTACAAGCGGCAGCTCCTGAACGTGCTGCACGTGATCACCCTGTATAACCGCATCATCAGCGGGAAGGCGCCCGTTACCCCGCGGACCATCATCTTCGGCGGCAAGGCCGCCCCGGGTTATTTCTTCGCCAAGCTCGCCATCAAGCTCATCAACTCGGTCGCGGAGGTGGTGAACAACGACCCCCGGGTCGGAGAAGCCTTGAGGGTCGTATTCATCCGCAATTACTGCGTGTCCAACGCGGAAAAGATAATCCCCGCCGCCGACCTCTCCGAGCAGATATCCACCGCAGGGACAGAGGCCTCAGGCACGGGAAACATGAAATTCGCCCTCAACGGCGCCCTTACCATCGGCACTATGGACGGGGCCAACATCGAGATACGGGAGGAGGTCGGCGACGACAACATCTTCATCTTCGGGCTCACGGCGGACAAGGTCGCGCAGATGAAATCACAGGGATACGATCCCCGTCGCTATTATGAGGCGAACGAGGAACTGCGCCAGGCAGTGGACATGATAGGCAGCGGCTTTTTTTCCAGGGACCAGCCGGACCTCTTCCGTCCCATCGTGGATGCTTTTTTCTCCCCCAACGACCAGTACATGCGTCTCGCCGATTACGAATCATACATCCGGTGCCAGGACCGGGTGGGCAGCGCCTACCTGGATACCGAGACATGGACCCGGATGTCCATTCTGAACGTGGCCGGGATGGGCAAGTTCTCAACGGACCGCACCATAGCCGAATACGCCCGGGACATCTGGGGCGTCACGCCGGTGCGGGTGAAGTGATCCGGGCCGTTATCGCGAAACCTTGTAGATCGTATATACGCCGTCGTCCCGGTAATGGTAGTAGAGCGTCTTCCGGTCATAGGAAATAGAGGGGGCCTCGGCAAAACCGGAAATGACGGCTATGCGCTCGGGCTTCCCGAAGGGCTTTGCCAGGGAGTTCCTCTTCGCCACCAGTATCTCCGGCAGTGACGTGCACTGGTTGAAGCGGGTGAAGAAGAGTTCAAGGCCGTCGCTGCTGATCGACGGCGCGTATTCCAGCCGGTCCTCGGTATTGACATTCTTCACGATTTCCGCCGTGGCGGCACTGACATTGAGATCGCCATTGACCATGCGCGCCATGCCTATATCGGATTTATCCGGGATGTTGCCGCCCTTGAAATGGGCGTCGGCGAAGTAGAGGGTTGTGCCGTCAGGGCTGATCTCGGCGTCCATGACCATGCAGCCGGGGGTCTGCTTGTAGATATTGCCGGGCTGGACATCCAGGTCCAGCACCGCGCCGTTCAGAAAATTGCCGCTGAAAACGCTGGCATGGTCATAATTGTAGCGGCGCTTTGAAATGAAGTAGAACCGGCCTTCCAGGTCCATGCTGGGGACCGCGTCAAGGTGCGGAGAATTCCCGTTTGCCCGTTCTATCTTTCCTATCAGATTAAAGGTAACATCATCGACCCTGCGCGCGTAATAGAGGCTGGTATCCTTGCCGTCATTGAGGCTGTTGAAGAACAGGTAACTGCCGTCTCTCGTAATGAAAGGCTCCATGGCATGGCCGTCGAAGCCGTTGATGGTTACTTTCTTCGGGCTGGAAAACTCGCTGTTTTCCTTTAATGGCTCATGGCTGCTCTCGCAAGCAGAAGAAACGGTCCTTCCGCCGCCCCCGCCGCGGTCATGATGGCTGGCGCACCGCCAGTAAAACAGGCCGATGAGGAAAATGAAAAACAGGAAGCAGATGCGGTACAGCATTAACGGTTTTTTTGAGGTATTCATGATCATAAATCCATCCATATCATTAAGGTCATTGTTTCAAGTTCCCTCGATCCCCGCCGGTATACCAGGGCATGAGCAAAAAAAGAGCCCGTGCCAAATGAAAAACCCCTTGGGGGGGTTGGGAGGGGTCTTGAAGCGACCCGATCTATTTTTATGTACAACCGACGAAATATACAAAAACGAGATGTCATCGGCAACAAAAGTTATCGATTTTTTTGAAATTTTTTTTATTTGACTTTGCCGGAAAAAATCGGGCTAGTAATATCCAAGCGACATAGTACAGCATGAATACTACCGGCAGTGAAGATAAACGGCTCGTCTCGCTGGACCTGTTCCGCGGCATCACCATAGCCGTCATGATCCTGGTCAACAACCAGGGAAACTGGAACGCCGTGTTCCCGGCCTTCCGCCATGCCGCGTGGCATGGATGGCTTGGAGCCGACATCGTTTTTCCCTTTTTCCTCTTTGCCGTGGGCGCAAGCATGCATGTTTCCTTTTCCGCTCTTCTCGGTGCGGGAACAGCACGCCAGGCTTTGATGATCAAGGCCGCACGGCGTACTTTCATCCTGGTAGCCCTGGGGCTTTTCCTGAACCTCTTCCCCTTTTTTAATTTTGAAACGCTGCGGATACCGGGAGTGCTCCAGCGGATCGGCCTCTGCTATTGTTTTGCTTCAATCATATATCTTTATGCCGGTGAACGGACCGGAATATTCATAACCATAGCCCTGATCACAGGGTACGGAGCCCTTCTCCTGTGGGTAACGCCGGAGGGCTTCGGCCAGGGGTCCCTCGAACCCTGCTGCAACCTCCCCGGCTTCATCGACCGCACCCTCTTCCCCGGCCACACCTATGAACATGCCCCGGCGCCCGGCTTCGATCCGGAAGGGCTTTTAACCACTATTCCCGCCATTGCCAGTACCATGATCGGCGCCTTCGCCGCATCCGTGCTCCATGCCGCCATGGCGGGAAAGGCACGGTGGTGGATCCTCCCCTGCTCCGGACTGTTCCTCTCGGCGGCCGGCGCGGCCCTTGGCCTCATCATTCCGATAAACAAGAATCTCTGGACGCCGAGCTACGTATTATTCATGGGAGGCCTCGCGATAATTATTTTTTACATCGCCCATTTTTTCTTCGATGCCGGGCAATTCCGACTCCCGGCCGTGCCATTCCTGGTCCTGGGAAGGAACGCCATTCTGGTGTATCTCCTCTCCTCAATGGCGGGGAAGGCCATGATATCGCTTCATGTCCCGGACCAGGGAGCGCCGATGACTGTCAAGAGCTTTATTTTCACCCATGGGGTCGAACCGTGGTTCGGGCCATCCGCAGCATCGCTCATGTATGCCGCTGCCTTTCTTCTGTTCTGGTGGGTCATCATGTATGTTCTCTACCGGAAACGTGTTTTCATAAATCTGTAAGGACGCAATCCCCCCTGTCCTCCGAAGGGTGGACATACAAGAAGAATTTCGCAGTATAATATTCAATTGACAGGAGATGCGCAGTTTCATAATGTCTTTCCAAAATAGCACATCCGGGGGGAAATCAATGAAAAAGATCTGCTTAATCATCACTGCATTATTGCTTGCTTTAACTTCAATGACAGTAATTGCTGTCGGCAAGGGCCAGGGAGAGAAATGTTTTATGGATAATGAATGCTCCTTCGGGCTGACGTGTTCCGATGGCGCCTGCGTAAAGAAAAAAGAATTTGATTTCGGCGGCTCAGGTAAGAGCGGAAAGCCGTGCAACAACGACGCTGACTGCATCAATGCCGGCAAGTGCGTGGAAGGCGCATTCGGCAAAAAGGTCTGTTCGGGAAATTAGCCGGGCGAGGGAGCAATAACGGATACAGGGCGGCCATATGTTCGAATATTTTTTTCAACCCGGGGGAGTGGCGATTATCGGCGCCACCGACAGCCAGCTGAAAGGCGGATTTCATCTCGTGCGGAACGCCAAGGCAGGCTATCAGGGCGCCATCTACCCGGTCAATCCCAAGTACAAGGAGATACTCGGCATTCCATGCTATCCGGACATAGCCTCCATACCGGAAAATTTCGACATGGCGGTCTATTTCATCCCGGCAAAATTCCTGCCGGACACCATCCGCGCCTGCGCCGCCAGGGGGGCCCGGGGGATCATCATACAATCCGCCGGCTTTTCCGAGGTCGGTCCGGAAGGGAAGAAGCTCCAGGAGGAGAGCGTTGCACTCGCGCGGGAGCTCGGCATCAGGCTGTGGGGCCCCAACTGCATGGGCTACCTTGACGGCCATTCCCGGAACGTATTCTCCTTCATGTACTCCGATAAATGGACCTCCCTCATGAAGCCGGGCAACGTCTCCCTCATCGTGCAGAGCGGCATGCTCTCGGCCGGTTTTCTCCTCATGATGATGGACCGCGGCGGCATCGGTTTCAGCAAGGTATGCTCCATCGGCAACAAGTGCGACCTGAACGAAACGGAGCTCCTGGAATATCTCATCAATGACCCGAACACGGGCGTCATCGGCTGCTACCTGGAGTCGATCATTGACGGCAGGAAATTCATGGAGCTGGCCCGCGCCACGGACAAGCCCGTGGTGGTGCTCAAGTCCGGGAGGAGCGGCTCCGGGGCGAAGGCCGCCATGAGCCATACCGCGAGCCTCTCCGGCTCGGCCGCCGTGTATGCCGGGGCCTTCCGCCAGGCGGGCATCATCCAGGTCTACGACATGCACGAGCTCATGGACATGGTGCGGGGCTTTTCCAAGACCGACACCTACACGCCCGGCGGCAGCACCGCAGTCATGACCTTTTCCGGCGGCGCGGGCATCGTCACCGCCGACCTCCTGGAAGACCGCGGCATCCGCCTGGCCGATCTCTCCCCGGAGACCATGGCGGCGCTGAAGGAGCTCTTCCCGCCGTGGATGGACCCGTCGCACCCCGTGGACCTGTGGCCCGCGGTGGAGCAGAACGGCGCCGCCAGGGTGTACGTCGGCGCTGCCGAGGCCCTGATGAAGGATCCGGCCGTGGATTCCCTGGTGCTGGAAACCTTCGCCTGGGAGTTTGGAAAAACCGATTTCCTTGCCACTATCGGCGAGTTAAAAAAACAATACGGCAAGCCGGTCGCGGTGTGGCAGGTCGGCAGGAGCCCGCTGAACGAGCAGTTCCGCAACGCCTGGGAGGACGCGGGACTCCCGGTGTTTGAAGAGATAAGCCGCTGCGCCGCCTTCCTTGACGCGGTAAAACGACATTTTGTCAAGAAGGAAGCGCTGCGGATTTAACGGACCTGGTCCGTACGGCATTGACATGCCGCTCTTTACCCACCTGTTACTCCAAGTTCCCGGGGATTGTTGGAACAATCAACGCGTACAACCTGTCCCCTTGCCTGAAATTTTTTTAAATACGGTTCAAGACCGTTTCTTGTCAATAACTAAAAAAATCTACTTGACGGACCTTCTTAAAAGAGACTACCCTAAAGAGTTTTTCTTAATGCTAATTCAAAGGAGGATGTAAAACAATGAAGTACCTGAAATTATTGATGATCGCCATTATCGCCTTCAGTCTATCACTCTCCTTCACCCTCTCGTCGAATGCAAAAGATAGCAGGGAAATCATAAAGAAAAAAGAAGCCGGGGCCGAGAAAATCGAAAAGCGCCATGACAAGAAGGATAAACATAAGAAAGACAAAAAGAAAAAAGGAAAGAAGCAGGACAAAAAAAGCAGGCTCACCAAGGAAATGAACAAGCACAACGAACGCATCGCCAAGATCGACCGCCTGAAAGAGATCGCCGATGAAAAGAGGGACAAGGCCCTCAGGAAAAAGGCCGAACAGCTCCGCGACAAGGAGATGAAGCGCCACCAGAAGGCCCTGGACCGGATAGAGAAAGCTAAATAGCACAGCACACACAACAGGAGAAAAACCATGCTCAATAAAATTATAATCATGCTGGCGGCGATTTCCGTAGCGTGCTTCTTCGGCTGCAAAAAGCTGGAGGAAAGCGGCATTACCATAGACAAGGCCATCACGGTCCTTGAATACGCCAAGACGGCGAAGCAGCTGATCAACGCGGGAAACGCCAATGATATCGCCAATGAGCTCATGAAACAGATCGATAATGACAAGGGAGGCGACGAGGAGGCGGATGTTGAGGAAGAAACCTCCGAGGAAGAATCCGAATAAATAACTCCCGCAGACACGGGGCAAAAAAAAGGCGATGTCCATGGGCATCGCCTTTGTCATGAATAAAATGATTGCCATGAAACACCGGCGTTGCATTCATGAATGATTCAGGGATTCGGCAGCTAATAATCACGAGGTGTGATTCTGGAAACTAAAAAAAAAGATGTTCTGGCCTTCACCGACGGCACGTACCGGTCACTCACCGACACCCTTGCCGTCGAATCATCTCTTGTTATAATCATAAACGGCAAAACGGCCTATTACTGCATGAGGACGCCCGGCATGGACAGGGAACTGGCCCTGGGCATATGCTTCAGCAATGGAAGGATTAGTTCGGCCGACGACGTGAAGAACCTCGACCAGCCTGACGGATCAACCGTCGCCATTAACATCCCCGGATCACCGGAGGGCATTTCCGATGAAATAGGCATAATCAGGAGTTCCGCCGGGATTGTCTCGAAGGACGGGGATTACATCCCTTCATGTTCCGGGACCGGCGGCCCTGATGATGTCAGGTTCACTTCCCGGATGCTCTTCGATCTTCAGAAGGATTTCTCGTCCAGGCAGAAGATTTATATTGAAACCGGGGCGACCCACGCAGCGGCCTTCTATGATGAAGGGGGGCAGTTGCTGGCCTTTGCCGAGGACATCGGCAGGCACAACGCCCTGGACAAATGCACCGGGAAGCTTATCCTGGAAAAGGCGCTTTCCCGGGCGGTTTACTGCATCCTCTCATCGAGGCTCAGCTACGAGATGGTGATGAAGGCGGCCCGCGCCGGCATACGGGTCACCGCCGGCGCCTCGGCCCCCACGGCCTTCGCCGTGGACCTGGCCAGGGACAAGGGCCTGACCCTGGTCGGCTTCCTGCGAACCGGCCGCTTTAACGTATATTCCGGCGAATGGCGCGTCGACACTTCCGGATAGAGAGCGGCCTCCTTCCTCTCTTTTTTTCAGCAAAGGGCTAAACAGTTTCAAGTCCCGGCACGATACTATAGATAGCGACATAACTGTATCAAACCGCAACTTCGCACCGGGAGTCCTGGCATGAAAACAATCCGTATATCCGCGTCAATCCTGATGATACTGGTCTTTCTGGGCAGCGCCGGAGCCTTTGTTGAAAAGCGGCACCAGTGGTGGGAGGTCCGCCTCAGGGGCCTCGAGGCCGAAAAAGCGCAGTTCCAGCAAAAGCCTGTCCTGGACCGGCAGGTCCTCGGCATCATCGAAAATGAAATGAACAGGGCCCGGGACATCATCGCTGTATTTGAAAGCGAGATGCGCGACGACGGGTCCCTGACCCACGAAACCCGGGCCATGACCGGCGAGGATATCGCCGCCGAGGCCCGCAGCACCGTGCCTCCCCTCTTCGCCCTTCACCATCTTGAGGCCCTGGTGCATGAAGGGGGATCGGGCCCCGCGGTTGCGGCCGCGCGGGAGGCTGCTGAAAAACGTTTAAGCTTCATGATACAGGCATCCTTCGGCCAAAAAGACCCCGACCTGGTCCGTCGGATCATGGATAAGGATATAACCGGCGACGAATGGAAGACCCTGGTCATGGAATATTTCATCGGCACCATGATGGCTTCAAATAAACCGATGGTCGATCATGCCGTCGCCGATGTTGCAGCCAGGATGTCCCTTGCACTGAAGGAAAAAAATTACCGGGCCAACGGGAGGGAACTGCGTCTCCTCGCCATCAGGATCGCCGGCGAATATCTCGCCGAATGCAGCGCCCGCGATATTCAACGCGACAGCGGGGCCCTTGAGGCATCGTGGGCCTGGAAAAGGATAGAGGCTCATTTGGCGAGGGACTTCAGCGCGTGCAAAAAAATCATGGCCATGCTGCACAATCCGGCTGTCGCCCACGGCGCGGTTTCCCTTGAGCGTGTCATGTATTATCTCAGGAATCCCTCTGACCTGGAATCGATGCTGTTCAGGGGACAGCGCCCGCAGCAGGGTACCGCCGGGGCCGCCGCGCGGAAGGTGAAACGGTGGCCCGCCGGCGCCGTGATCATGGATATACCGGCCCCTGTCGACGCGGGCGCCATCATGGATGATATAGACAGGGCCCGCCGGGGAGCCGTCAGCGCCATTACCGGCAGAGAGGATGAACAGTACTTCAGCGGCCTCGAAAAAAACATGGCAGCAGCCGTCAGCCGCCACAGCACAGCGGTGAAGAAGCGCTTTTTCCATGAAGAGGAGCGGGTGCGTCTCCTCAGAAAGAAAGAGGGGGACAACCTGACGGTTGCCAATGAGAAAGAATTCCTTGAGGCCAGAAGGCAATTCAATGACACCATCGCTCTCATTGACGCATACAGGAAAAAATCGATGGAATGCATTTACGTTGTTGCAGAAGGAAGGACAATGCGCAGCGAAGCCATTGTAGAGAGGTACCGGTACCGTCTCCAGAGGAGCGAGGAATACCTCCGCTTTGCCGGCGCCCTTGCGGAAGAATGCTCGCGCCTTTCCTCCGCTGAGGACCCGCGGATACACAGGTGGTACGAAGCCTCCCTGTCCAGGGTCGGCTCTTTCATCAGCTCCATCGCGGCGGGGCTTGCCCTGGAGCGGGACGATCAGACTCACCTGACCAAGCGCGACATGAGGATCATCCGTGAGCTCAAATCCGGTTTTAACGCGAAAGCCGGTTCCCTCAGGGCAGACATAAGCGCTTCCCATGATACATACGCCAAGAAGCGCTCTGCAGCACATGAAGATGCCCGTAAAGGCAGGGATCACCTCAAGGGTACAATCGCCCAGGATGAAATCGACGGCCTCTTCCGTCACGCCGTTGAATGCGTCGAGCTCTTCGAGCAATACCGGTACGGCGAAAAGTCGCTCTATCAATACGCGGACCTGTACCGGGCCTTTCTGAAGCAGGTCCGTACCGGGGCTCCGTCCGAAGCGCTGGGGTATTCGCTGAAAATGAACTCCCTTCTTGTTTCCCTTGACCGGTTCGACTGCGCCAGGGTCAACCGGGAGTTCGCCACCAGGCAATATCTTCAGAAAGAGGCGAAAACGTCCCTGGCACGGCTTGCTACCTTGCTGGAATTCTATAGAAAAAACGGCGTGATCTTCAAGGACGCCCCCCGGCCGGCGGAAATAGCCTCGCTGGAAAAACGGATCAGCGCGGCGCCGATGGTAAAGATAGATTCATGGGTGATGAATGAAGGCAACTTTCTGGAAGTCGATAAAAAAGCCGTCCGCAAGCTCTCTCTCATCCTGAACAGGAGGGAGCTCTCATCGGCAAGCAGCAAAGGATGGGACGGGAACGTATGTTCACAGCCGCAGCCGGTGATCACCCTCACCGATCCGGAGCTTTCACTGACGCTGCCCCGCGGCTGGGAGGAGGACACCATCGGCGAAGCTGAAACATACCTGGGCATCGTCAAATCCTTCCACAGCGGCGACGGGAATTCCTCGGTGCGGCTGGTCAAGCTTGCCCTGGACAGGGGGGACATGAAGGACACCGCGGAAGGATGGATAGAGAAATCGGGATGCAGCCTCGTGGAAAAGAGATGGGAAAAGGCCGGCGATGTAGACTGCCTCTGGATCCTGGCCCGGGACAAGCAAAAAAACATTTTTGAGACCTGCTCCATCTCAAGGGACGGGTACGCGGTCCTTATCAGCGGCAAGACCAGCCGGAACAGCTATGCCGTTTTCAGGATCCAATTCAGAAAGATCATTCATTCGCTGCAGATGGAAACGCTGTAATCGCATCTTTCACAGGGGTCCGTCATGCCGGGGCCTACAGCAAATCCTTCCAGCTCCCCTGCATCGTCTCACCCTTCAATCCCTCCTTCAGGACATCCAGGTACTTCTCCCGGTCGATGTGGACGGCGCCCAGGCTCTCCAGGTGCGCGGTGTGCACCTGGCAGTCGA